>Ga0255776_10004942_pt1 | contig 13970 bp, 7 predicted proteins | sample 071ome_19_FD_179974 | JGI IMG/M metagenome (GOLD analysis project Ga0255776, IMG submission 179974) | Coastal salt marsh microbial communities from the Groves Creek Marsh, Skidaway Island, Georgia - 071413AT metaG (version 2) | ecosystem: Environmental > Aquatic > Marine > Intertidal zone > Salt... | reverse complement strand
TTTGAATGTTGTTCAGAAGTTTTCAGTGGATGCCGAAAGTTTATCTCTGGATTCAGAATTGAACTTCTTTGGTCGTATCGACTCACTTGGATCTGACAATTGGCCTAACACACGTGATCTGACCATCAATGGAGCGGTTTCTGTCAGTGAAATAGCGGAATACGGCTCCGACATGGAAGACGGACTTGATTCTTTTGTGAACAATGGATCGATCGTTGCATTCAGCCAACGCTTCAAAGCTGATTACTTTGAAAATACCGGATTAATCGCAAGTGGTGGACGTATCGAAATTGAAGCTGGTAATGGGAAGTTGGAATCAGGTCTCATAGGAGCGGGTCGTGATTTGGTTCTAAAAGGCGAAAATTTCAAATTCAGGGACAACCAGATAGAAACATCCGCCAAATTGTTTGTAGATGTGTCCGGCACTTTGACTGATTCTGGTGGTAATGCAAATAATCGCATTCGAGTAAATAACGGTTTTCACATGGTTCAATCTCCCAGTGGTGGAGACCTGTTGGGAACTCGAATCGAGAGTCAGATCCCACGGTTTGGTAATGTGACGCATGTTTGGGCCGGTAAAGATCTAGGTCGCAATGTCAGTGGATTCAAAAACAACGCAGCTCTGGGATCACTTACCATTGACGGCCCCGTAGGTGCCAAGGCCACATTTGCATCAAGCATTGAAAACGGTGCTTTGTATGTCGATTATCTGCAATTTAGCGATAATTTTGCTGCAAACTGGGAAACCACCGTCAAGGTTTCCGATGGTTTAACCATCTATTTCGGAACGTCGAATGTCCCGGTTGAAGATTTGGATGGCGCTTTTGGAGGCAAACTTCAGTGGGTTCCTCAATATGCTGGTCCGGTTAGTGGAGTTCCAGTGGTGCTTTCTGACGGAACTTCAATCCTTGTGAATCAGTCACGTAAAGAAAGTTTATTGTTGGACGATGACGGTGATGGAGTGGCTAATGGCATTGATGTAACACCTTTTGATGGAGTCGTTCTTAGCGAGATCACCGTTCAAAACGGAAGCCAGCAAACAGCCAGTATTTCCTGGATGGCAGCTGGAGGAGCAACTTATCGAGTTGAATTTAAGGATCAAGTTTTCGATGAAAATTGGACCTACCTAAAATCGATTTCAAACTCGTCACGTGAACGTCAATTAATAAGCGTTGAAGATAACGTAGGGTCCGATAATGAGGGCAGGTTCTACCGTGTGAGCTACGCACCTTGAGAGCACTCTTTACAGTACCCCCTGTAATACTAATGAAAATAAATTTAAATAGGATACACACCCAGGGTATGAAGCAACTAACGAACGGAATCTTCTCTTTTTTCTTGCTGTGCCTGATAACAAACGCACAGGAAGGTTCTCCATGGATATCCTTGAATGGAAATGATGTGCATCCCACGCGTATTGTTGCACGTTTAAACAACCAGCGTCCTGATGCAGTGAATCAGGGCGGTGTTCAATCAACTTTGAACGCTGCTGGTTCATCAGTGATTCAACAGTCCGCCGGTATACCCGGTTTGCTCGTGCTGGATCTTCCGGCATCTTCAGCCGCTCCAAGAGGCGCCTACCGCCCGACACCTAATGAAAAAGATCAAGTAGAAGAGTTGCTGGCTCGTATCGAGGTGTTGAAAAATTCTGGTCATTTCCAGTATGTGGAACCTGACTATGTTTGGAAAGTTTCCCAAGACGCGCCGGATCCGGCATATACCGATGGTCGACTGTGGGGGCTCAAAAATACCGGACAAAATGGCGGAGAAGAAAATGCTGATATCGACGCGGATTTGGCGTGGGATGTGACCACGGGCTCCAAGGATGTGTTGGTCGCCGTTATTGATACTGGAATTCGATACACTCATCAGGAGCTTACCGGCAATATGTGGACCAATCCTGACGAGATCCCTGATAATGGTATCGACGATGATTTCAATGGTTGGATTGATGATGTCCACGGTATTAACTCCATTCTGAACACTGGTGATCCATTGGATGTTGATGATCATGGAACCGCAGTTGCATCCATTATCGGTGCATCTTCCGATGATCTTGATGTGGTTGGAGTGGCATGGGAAGTGGAGATGATGGCCTGTAAGTTCCTGGGTGCCTTTGGGGGAACCACTTCAGACGCCATTGAATGTATTGAATACGCCGTCAGAATGGGGGCTGACATTATCAACGCCAGTTGGGGTGGCCTTCCATTCTCACAAGCACTTTTTGATGCGATTGCTCTTTCACAAGATGAAGGAGTTCTGTTCGTGGCAGCAGCTGGTAATGACGGATTAAACACCGACATCTTTGCCAACTATCCCGCCAGTTTCGATTTGGATAACATCATCTCAGTTGCCTCGATGAATCGTTATGACCTCATCGTGGATGGATCCAATTTCGGTGTGTCTTCAGTCGATATTGCAGCTCCTGGAGCTGAAATATACGTTGCAGGAAGTGGTGATGATGCAGGTAATCTTGGAACCGGTTCAGGTGCGACGACCGTAGCTCCCGATCAAGACTATGACTTTATAGACGGTACCAGTTTTGCAACTCCCTTTGTTACAGGTGCCGCTGTTTTGATTAAGTCGGTTTTCCCCGATTCATTAGCTTCTGAGTTGAAAGAGCGGATACTTACTTCTGCTGTTCAATCTTCCGCTTACCTGAGCAAGGTGTCGTCTGGAGGTCGTCTAAATGCTTTTGCTGCTCTTCAGGTAGAGCCGGATGGAACATTGGAAGCCACCGTAAATCCACCTTCGCAATCAGTGCTTTTAACGAGTACCACACAGGAAGTTTTTGTTCGAGTAACCGATCTGATCGGTATTCCTGACGCCACAGTCACTGCAACCACACCGGATGGAACCTTAATTAACTTCAGCAACAGTGGTGACGCTCCTGATGTTAAAGCCGATGATGCCATCTACAGTGCCAATTTGGATTTACCAGGGGCTACCGGAGATTTTGAGTTACTCGTCAATGTCGAAGCCACTGACAAGACACCAGTTCAAATTGCCCTGAACTATACTTTGGTTCCATCCCCATCAAACGATGATTTCCGCTTGGCAACCAAGGTTGCGCCATCGGGTGGCCGTTTTCTTACCAACAATCAATTCGCTACCAAGGAAGAGGATGAACCGTTGCACGGCGGCTTTTTCTTCTCGGACCACTCTCTTTGGTGGAGTTGGTCACCAGCTGCCTCTGGTCCGGTTATTATTGATAGTTCAGGAAGTGGTTTCGACACGATCGTGTCTGTTTATGAGGGCAATGCGATTGATGATCTTCAGGAGATCGCCACCGTGGACAACAGTGGCTCCAGCAAGGCTGGGTTTATGAATCTCGACGTGGTGAAGGGGAACAGCTATCGGATCGTCGTGGCGAGTCATGAGGAAGGTTCAGCTGGCACGGTTCGTTTGAGGATTGAACCTAATGGTATTCCGGATCTGCTGCCTCCCGTTGTTAAAATCAGTTCACCTTCGACTGGCTTGATCACCACTCAACGCCAGATAGTGGTCAAGGGCTTTTCGTTTGATCCTGAACCGGGGGCATCCGGCGTTCAACAAGTCCAAATCCGTGTGAACGGGGAAATTTCCGGCGGCGCTGCCAAGGGGATTTCAGATTGGGAAACCATCGCCTATTTGGTTCCCGGTTTAAATACCATTCAGGCTCAGGCAGTGGACTTTGCCGGTAATCGTTCATTGGTATCAAAGGTTCTCGTTTCATACGTAGTAGCGGATCCTGCTAATGACCATTTGAACAATGCTTTGATCTTGGATGGAGTTGAGGGAGACATTGAGGGTGATACTTCTAATGCAACTAAACAATTTGGTGAACCCTTCCATGCTGGAAATGCCGGTGGTAAATCCGTTTGGTATACCTTCACCCCTGAAGTGAATGGAACTTTGGACCTGGCCGTTCGCAGAGGACGTTTCGATACTTTGATGGCCGTTTATACAGGCACGAAAGTAGCGGATTTGGTCACCGTGGCTGCCAATGATGATGCATCGCCTAATAGTTCAGGCAGCCGGATTAGCCAAGCTCTGGAAGGCGGTAAACAGTATTGGATCGTTATTGACGGGTTTGGTGGAGCAAGCGGATCATTTGGAATTCGCTACCAGTTTTCGCCTTCTGATCTTCGACAATTGGATCTTGTCGCGGGCGATGGCGGAAGCATTGATGGTCCGTCCGGTTTGTTCGGTGTAGGAGCCGATGTTGAACTCACTGCAGTTCCTGATACAGGTTATCAGTTTGTTGGTTGGTCCGGAAGTGTTGATTCTACTGATAATCCCATAAAGGTGATCGTCGATAGCAATATGGAACTTCAAGCACAATTTGCCCCGATCACGGTCAGTGATGACTTTGAATCTGGGTCGTCTTCATTGAATTTTCAAAGTGAAGGATCCAACTGGACGGTCACCGATTCAATGAGCTTCACCGGGAGTCATTCTTTGATGTCAGGCCCCGTAGACAACGGCCAGTCAACGTCACTTGTTTTAAGGCAGAATCTCACCAATGGCCGTGGTAAATTCGATATCAAGGTCAGCACAGAGGAAGGTTGGGATGTTGTTTATTTCTTGATTGATGGTCGTCTGGTCAACGAGTGGTCCGGGGAATTGGACTGGCAGCGATTTGAATTTGTGACGGAAGCGGGTGAACACGTTTTGGAATGGCAATATGTTAAAGACTTTTCAAACAGTGAAGGGTTCGATGCCATCTTCCTCGATAATATCGATCTTCCGCTGGAAGTGGTACCAGCACCACAGCAGACGGCTTCGGTATATGTTTCACAGGGTGATCTGGGTGGTCTTGATTTCGAGATCATCGGTCAACCCGATCAGGAATACATTCTTGAAACCTCCAAGGGATTGGATAAATGGCAGCAAATCCACAGCGGGCGTACCGATCATGAGGGTAGATTTCAAGTTCGGGGTGTGGACAATGGTGGCAAATCCCAGTCCTTTTTCAGGGCGGTTGCCGAATAAGGATGACTTCAATTTAGTTTAGAAAAGGAACCGCCACGGCGGTTCCTTTTTGTTTTGTATGGCATGAAATTAGTTGGATTAACGGGAGGTATTGGATGTGGCAAAAGTTTCCTGTGCGGGCATCTGCGTGGTGTTGGGATGCCTGTCATTGATACGGATGACTTGGCTCGGCAACTTCTTCTTCCAGGTCAACCAGCTCTTGAATTAGTGCGTCAGCAATTTGGAGACGAAATTTGTTCGGCCGATGGAACCTTAGATCGTATTCGTTTGTCTCAAATTGTGTTTCAAGATCCGGACGCTTTAAAGAGGCTCGAACAAGTTCTTCATCCGCGTATCCGGGAGTCCTGGGAAGAAACCGTGCACCTTTGGAACCAGCAGGGAATTTCCATCGGTGTGATTGTCATTCCATTGTTATTCGAAACGGGTGCTCAAGATCGATTTGATGCGACGATTTCCATGGCTTGTTCCTTGGCCACGCAGAGAAGAAGATTGCGTGAAAGAGGGTGGGGGGAGGATCACATTCATCAGCGTTTGTCCGCACAGTGGTCTCTAGCATCCAAGGTGGCGGCCAGTGATTATATTATTTGGACAGATACCAATTTTGCTGCCACGATTTTACAGTGGGAAATTATTCGACAGCGAATAACAGATAAATCAGAGTAATTTTTCTTAGCCGTGTCTATGCAGTTTATCCGCAGATTTACGCGGATATAGAAGGAAGATCCATTCGAATGGCAGCTGAAATTTGGGACACTATTTGATGAATCACTTTGAAGAGATCAAATCTTGCTTTGTACCCAATATCTGCGTTCATCTGCGGATTCCTAATTGAATGATTTTGGCTTAGGATGAACCTGGGTGTTTCATTTGAAATGGATTAGATCAGGCAATTCTTCATTTTTCCATGGACCGAATACAAACTTATTGGAAATAAAAAAAATTATATTTAGTACAATTTCTCAAACAACGCAACGTTGACATGTGTAACGCAATTGTTACTATTGCCCAGAGATTCGAGTAGTGGTACGTTTCTTCAGAGGGGTTCCCCACCCCCACCTCCTTGGCGTCTGCTACTCGAGTCTTTTTTTTGCGAAAAATTTGATAAAGCTGTTGACGAGTATCATGAATTTCGCATACATTCCGAGTCCCGTTAGCAACGGGGGCGTAGCTCAATTGGTTAGAGCGCTGCCCTGTCACGGCAGAGGTTGCGGGTTCGAGTCCCGTCGCTCCCGCCATTTTTATGGCGAAACATCGTAGATAAACAGTCTACCAAATTCCTTCCACTTTCCTTTCTCCGGAGCCCCTTGACTTTTGGCCCCGGCAAGAATTAATTGTCTGCCATTCTCCAGGAAAATGCCTCGGGTGATCCGAGTTTTATTGTCAATACCTTGAATCAAACTGCCCGATTCGCTTGAAAATATCGCTGTATTCCAATTTCCTTGTGCCATTCTGCCAGCCATGCAAAACACGGGCATGCTTGGATGCCAACAGAGAGTTTCCATTAAACCCCGGCCTCGTTCATCGTCTTTTATTTCACGTGTTTTTGTAGCTTCCGGTGATTGCCAATCAAATTCCTGCCAGGTTTGTTTTCCATTGCCGGCCATTGGATCTCTCATGGGACCCATGCCGCACACCAACAGTCTTTTGCCATCCGGGGAAAAATGCATGTCAAAAATTCCGCCTATGTAATGGTGACTTTTTATCACCCCCCAGCTTGTAAAATCAGGGGTATTCCATTCTCGCACCAACTCTTTTGTTTTTAGATTCCACACTTTGATGTCTCCCATCATATTGGCCGCAGCGAGATGAGTGCTGTCAGGGCTGAAGGCAGCGCTCAAAACAGGAGGTAGATGGTTGAATGCTGCAATGGTTGCTCTTGTCGTTGTGTCGAATACTTTGATGGAAGGTTCTTTTTCCTTTCCTGGTTCATATTTATATCCTCCGCACAGATATTGTCCCGTTACAGATGCTGCCAGGTGGCCATCGGGTGATGCTTTTAATTGCCAGGACCAGAAATTGTGAATTTTCTCGACGGCCAAGGTTTTGTTGGATTGAAGGTCATGCCACTGAAGAACCCCGTCATAGCCTGCAGATACGGCCATTTTACCATCCAATACCGTGACGACTCCTGAAGCGTAACTGGAATGGGTTCCCACTTGTTTCCATGACTCTTCAGCGGGATCCAAAAGCAGGACCGAGCCATTAAAGCAACTGACAAGTACATGATCGCTTTTGGGAATGGATGACAGCCCCAGTGCGGCTGTTGGGAGTTTGATTTCTTTGCTGAGTGATAGTTTCATTTGCAGGTGGTCGTATGGAACTCACATATGGTTTTACAGCAAGACTTCCTTGATGGGAGAGGCTTCTTGTTCAACCCGGTGGAATGTAGGGAGGCCGGGTAGGTCGTACGCAGCGTAAGGATCAATACCAAGTGCGGAAAAGAGGGTGGCAAACAGGTTTTTTTCGTCGAAAGGTTTGTCGATCACTTCGATACCGTCCTGATCCGTTTCACCGACCACAACCCCTTGCTGGATACCGCAGCCGGCCATGGCCATGCTCCAGGCATTGGGGTAGTGATCTCTTCCGCGACTGGCATTCAGCCATGGAGTGCGGCCGAATTCTCCCATCATGACCACCAGCGTGTTTTCCAGCATGCCTCGATCTTCCAGGTCTGTGACCAGTTGGTAGATGATGTTATCCAGATCGGGAACGAGCATCTGGTAGTTTTCATGTTGAAACACATGGCAATCCCAGGGCATGCCGTTGGCGACCATCACGAAGGGCGCGCCGTTTTCCACCAGATGCCGTGCGAGCAGTGTATGTTGACCGAAGGTGCCTTGGCCGTATCGTTCACGATCGTTTTGAGGCAGTTTCTCCAGATCGAACAGGTCCGCACAGCTCATGAGGCCCTTAACGCGTTCAAAGGCCGCATTCTGTGAGGCCGCTGCGGCGCTTTGACGTTCGTTTTCGAATTTTCGTGTCAGGAAGCGCCTCAGAGCTTCGCGTTCTTCGTGGTCCTGGGTGGTGATGTCAGAGAGCTTTTGAACGTCAGGTATCTTGTAATCACCACCGAGTCTGACGGGACCGTATTCCGCTCCTAGCCAGCCGGCCCAGTTGCCTCGTTTGAAGGATTTGAATTCATTTCCTTCGGGGCAGGGATCCAACAGGATGAAGTTGGGGATAGGGCTTTCCAATTGACCGAGTTGCTGGCCGAGGACGCTTCCCAAAGTGGGACGGACAAAAGGTGGGCGTGGCGCGGCTCCACGGTTCAACCGATCGATGCCTTGAAAGTGTTCGGTCGGCTCCGTTTTCATGGAGCGTATGACGGATAGTTTGTCTGCAATGGAGGCGCAGTGTGGCATTAGCTCACTGAAATGAATGCCCGGAATCCTGGTGGGTATATGACCAAAGGGACCACTGGTTGGGCGGCCTGGTTTGGGATCCCAGGTTTCAAACTGGCTGGGGGCGCCGCAAAGCCATAACAGGATGCAGCTCTTTTGTTGTTTTTTTGCTGCTTCCGCAAACATTTGCGGTGTCATTAATCCTGACCAACTGAACATCGAACCGGCTATGCCAGTGCCCAGGCCTTGCAGAAACTTTCTGCGATGCCATGTGTGTTCCGATTCCACACAGTGTGGGGAAGTTGATTGTGAAGGACGGCGTTTCATGAAATGTGCTTAATGGTTGGTCAGGAATTCGGCACTGGTGATCAAGGCCCACAACAATTGCTGGATGCCTTCTTCAGGTCGGTCGTTTCGTTCTGTCAGAAATTGTCTGGCGGCTTCAGATTCTTCCGTATCCGGCCAGCGGCCGTAAACACTGAGGAATGCCTGACGGATGCGTTGGTCAAAATGTTCGATGTTCTGCAGTTTTTCGGTGGTGTTCCCCGCCGATGGCTCCAGCAGGGACTGTACCAACGGTGAGTTTGACAGAAACATGGCTTGCTGGAGTGTGGCATTGTATTCAACCGGGAGCAGATCCGGGAAATGTTCTATGAATGACTGACGCAATGCTGCCACTTCCGTACCGGTCGATGGAGAAAGGGGATCATGTCCGGTCGCTATCAACAAGGACCGAAAAGCTGTTTCAGCTGAAAGAGGTTTCTCGACAGCCCACGCGAAAGTGTCCACCGCATGAGGTCTGTTGGAACCGCCCCAGGCGGAGCGTTGGTAGGTTTCGCTGAGTGCAATGGTGCGGACGAGGTGATGCACCTCATATCCATGTTCGGCAAAGTGAGCCGACAACCAGTGAAGAAGGGCCGGATGACTGGGGGGATGTTTCGAATTCATCTCATCCACCGGATGCACGATGCCTCGTCCCATCATGAGTGCCCAGATGCGGTTGACCATGGATCGGGCGAGTAGTGGATTTTTCTGCGTGACGGCATCTGCGAGGACTTCCCGGCGGGAGAATTTTGGGATGGATGGTTTTTCCGGAGCTTGTTCTCCTTCGGGTGGAGCGATCAGATAATACTCTGGCAGGTCGGATTCTTTGACATCGGGTTCCGGGCGTTTTTCTTCGACCGCGACTCCATTAAGAAAGGTAAGTGTTGCCGGTTGAGATTCTTTTTTCAGGTTGGCAAAACTGATGAAGCCTCCGATGGCTGATTCGGCGATGCCAACGCCGTTGGGGGTTTTGACGTTTTTGCTTCGATTGAATGCCGCCACCATGGCCCAATAATGTCCCTGCTTGATTTCATGCGCCAATGGGTGGTCGTGGCACTGTGCACATTTGATTTGGGTGCCGAACACGATGGGGGCGATGGCCTCAGCCATGGCCTGGTGGTTGTCTTCCCGTTCGTAAAGAAACCACAGACTACCCGGAGTCGACTTGGTTTCGTCTGGGCGCGCCAGGATGATTTGTCGAATGACCTGATCCCAGGGGCGGTTTTCGGCAAACGCGGATTTCAAAAAATCATGCCAACCATTCTCTCTGCGCTGATCTTCCCACCGCTTGCCTCGACGTTCCATCAGAAAGACGTCGAATAGTTCGGTGAAATGAACAGCAAAGGACTCGCTTTCAAGCAGCATATCCACTTCTTCGGCGCGCTTTTTGAGGGAGCCACTTCGCAGGAAACGTTCGGATTCCACTATCGTTGGCGGACGTCCGATGAGGTCCAGGTAGAGTCGACGCTGAAAGGTTCGGTCATCGCACACGGGCGTCGGTGAGATGCCCGTCCCCGTCAATTTAGCCTTGATGAAATAATCGACGGCTTGAGAGGGGGAAAGGGATGCTGGCGGGGCAATGAAGTCTCCTGGTTCCAGTGGAGACGGGGTTGTTTCCGCCCAGGGGGCTTCGGTCGTTACAGCGGGTAATTCCTTGAAATGAAGAATCCACTCCCTGATCAATTGGACGGACTCTGTTTCCAGTTGTTTTTTGGGTGGCATGTGAGGATCGGATCCCTCCAGCAGAACGGTGTAGACCGGGCTTTTGTCGGGCGTTCCAGCAGTCAGGATCGGACCGTTCTCGCCACCTTTAATCAGACCATGAAAGGTGCTGAGATCGAGATCTGCCTTACGTTTCAGCGGGCCGTGGCATTTGACACAGTGATCATTTAAGATGGGCTCTATATTCGTTTGCCAGTCAGGTCCTGTTTGCTCAGCCTGGACCATCCCAAACAGGCTGTATTGGATGATTCCAAGGAAAACAATCCGCCTCAACATCTTGGTTGCCGAATGTGCTGTTTGCCATTTCATGGTTTACGTGATGGATTGGATAAGATCCTACGCGATAAAACCGAAGAATCCAATGCTTAGTTCATCTGAATAAACTTAAGAAAATATAACATTCTGGTTGAATCGATTGCTTTCAGGGCAGATGATCGCCTCAGATCACCACGGAAACAGATATGAACGGGGCATTCAAATTAACGGCGGCGCCTTTTACGCCATTTCAAGCAGATGGAGAAATCAATGTCGATTTGGTTCTTCCAATGGCCGGCCATCTTAAGCGTTCGGGAGTGCATGCTGCGTTCGTGAACGGAACGACGGGGGAGTATTCCTCGTTGACCATGGACGAGCGTTGTCTGCTGACCGAGGCGTGGATGGATGCCGGACGTGAGCATGAGCTCGATATCATGGTGCATGTCGGAGCCAACAGCCTTTCGGATTGCGTCAAACTGACCTCGCATGCCGCCTCGTGTGGGGCCGACGCCATCAGCGCAGTCGCTCCCTCCTACCTGAAACCGGAATGTCTCTCGGTGTTGGTGGACTGGATGTCCGCCATTGCGTCCGAAGCTCCGGACTGTCCGTTTTACTACTACCACATACCAGGCCTGACCGGTGTGGACTTTTCCATGAGCGAGTTCTTGCGGGAGGCCATCAGCCAGATCCCGAGTTTGAAGGGGATCAAATTTTCCGCGATACAACCTGCTGAAATCCTGGAGTGTCTTCAATTGTTCGGTGATTCACATGAGATTTTTTACGGCAATGATGAAACGTTATTGGCCGGTCTCGCATTGGGCGTGCATGGGGCCATTGGCAGTACCTATAATTTCATGACCCCGGTCTATCTCGAGATGATCAAGGCCTTTCAAAGCGGGGATCATGCCAGTGCGCAAAAGTGGCAGTATCGTTCAGTGAAAGTGGTCAACCGCCTGGCTCAATCAGGTTACTTGCCGTCTGCCAAGGCCTTGATGAAGCAGTTCGGACTGGATTGCGGAGATGTGCGATTGCCCCTCGAGTCAATCAGCCATTCCAGTATGGAGCAGCTGCTTGAAGATTTGTTGCCGCAGTTCAAAGAACTCGGGATTCTATCCTGAATCTCTCCTAATCCTTTGATCCTCCCATATGGCATACTTCTTAGAGAAGGAGTATGCGTTTGTTGGTGTTTTCCTCTCCTTTTGATCTCAGCGAAATCATTTGAAGTGATGTTTGTCATGTTAATGTCATGAATTAGCTTAAGTAATTTAACTTTTCGTCGATAAAAGGGATGTCAATATGGGTGCGTGATTGGGGGAAACACCAAATCTTGTTGTATATGAAACATGTAAAAATATCCAAACGGCTTGCGTTGATTAGCTTGGCCTACTCCATCCCCTTGATTGCCATCGTGGCGATGTTGGTTTCGAACATTCGAGGATACATTTCTTTTGCCGAACAGGAAACTTATGGCAATGCGGTTCAACGGCCCTTGGCCAAATTATTGGATTGCATTCCCAAACATTACTTTGCGGTTACAGGAATGGGTGGCTCGGAATTGCTCAAACCTAATGTTTCAAGTATCGAAACGGAAATCGATCGCGCTTTAACGGAACTTGGCAACGTTTTGAATGAGCATGGCGAGGCCCTGGAATTCACCGATGAGGGATTGGCCAAGCGGGACCGAAGCCACGTACGTTTGAGCAATATCAAGGGTGAATGGGATGCATTGAAATCCACCAGGACTTACTCAGACGTCGAAGCCTTGCGCAACGGTCATTTTCATTTAATGGAAGATTTGCTGACGATTGTCGCTCATGCCGGGGATCTTTCAAATCTGATATTGGATCCGGATTTGGACAGCTATTATTTGATGGATGTCACCCTTCTGGCCATACCGCAGACCCAGTCCAGATTGGCCAAAGTGATGGACAAGGGAGCACAACTTCTTGAGCAAGGATCTTTTACTGACCAGGATCGCGCAAGCATGGCGGTTGCGGCAGCAATGATCCGCGAGTCCGATGTGGCTCGTGTTGTCGCCAGCTCAAAAACCGCGATCAATGAAGATTCGAATTTTTACGGGTTATCGGGAAACATGAGCGAGAAGTTACTGTCATCACTCGAGGCCTATGAACGATCCAATGAAGCATTTGCGGCGATGGCGCAGCGCATCGCCAATGGGGATGCGGGGGACTTGACCCAACAAGCTTTTTTGGAAGCCGGGGCTGAGGCAAGACAATCTGCGCTGCAGTATTGGGAAAAAGCGATCACCGAATTGGACGCGCTGTTGGACATTCGAATCGATCATTTCAAGGGAGTTCAGAACACCCAACTGGCCGTATCCTTTTCAGTATTTTTGATGACGATGGTTTTTGTCATCTACAACAATCGAAAAATTACTCGCCCTCTGACCCGCATCATGGAAATCATGTCTGATTGTTCGGAGCAGACGCGGCATATTTGTGACGAACTGATGGGAGCCAGTTCGAAACTAACTTCAGGGGCCACCTCTCAGGCGGCATCCATTGAAGAAACCAGTTCGTCCATGGAGGAAATGTCCAGCATGACCCAGGCCAGTAGCAAAAATGCAAATCGAGCAAAAGAACTGGCTCAGGATGCCTGTCGGGCTGCGGACATGGGGGCTCAATCCATGAAAGAAATGGATCAAGCCATGGAAGATATTCACGCCTCCAGCGAAGAAGTGTCAAAAATTATTTCCAGCATCGATGAAATCGCTTTTCAGACGAATATCCTGGCTCTCAATGCGGCAGTCGAGGCGGCTCGAGCCGGTGATGCCGGCATGGGATTTGCCGTGGTGGCCGATGAGGTCAGAAACCTGGCGCAACGAAGCGCCCAGGCGGCTCGTGAAACGGCCGTCAAAATTCAAAACTCGGTCGATAACAGTGAAAGAGGCCAGGAGATCAGTCGTCAGGCGTCCGCGAATATTCAGGAGATCCTGGATCAAATCCGAGAAATGGACGCTTTGTCGAAGGATATTGCCATGGCTTGCAATGATCAGAGCAGCGGTATCAATCAGGTGAATCAAGCCATGACCGAGATTTGTAATGTGACTCAGGAGAACGCCCAGAACTCGCAGGATTGCTCGCGCGTGTCCAAGGATCTTTCCGATAAGACACGAGCCCTCAATGAAGCCGTCGATGAGTTGCGCATGATGACCCTTGGAAACCGATCGGTACATTCAGGATTGAGCAAACCCTCCCCTGATCGTTCAAAGAAGGAACCTAACCCGGATATTTCATCAAAACCAGAAATACCCACAAAATGGTTTACATTTTTGCTCAAGGATGAGTTTAGAGAGGTCAGACGCACCTTTTTAAGGTTCTTTTCGAATTGAGG
>Ga0255776_10004941_pt1 | contig 13972 bp, 13 predicted proteins | sample 071ome_19_FD_179974 | JGI IMG/M metagenome (GOLD analysis project Ga0255776, IMG submission 179974) | Coastal salt marsh microbial communities from the Groves Creek Marsh, Skidaway Island, Georgia - 071413AT metaG (version 2) | ecosystem: Environmental > Aquatic > Marine > Intertidal zone >... | reverse complement strand
CGGCACCGATAGCAAGAAAGATGGTGGCTTCTTAGGGCTGGGCAGTCTCTCCTATCCATTCATGGCTGTTATGGGCTTGTTAGGATGGCGTAGAAAGCGTTCGTAACGTTCAAGCCCACTTCATGTAACCGTCTCCTCCCGTTAAACACCGCGAGAAGACGGTTTTTCTTTTTTGTTTTTCATTAATTTTTTGACGACGCCTTGCACATAAGCCGGTTATTCATTACAACTGATGAACGTGCGAAAAAGGTGCCCCCCCATGAAAACCCTCAACCCCTATCTCAATTTTTCTGGTCGATGCCAGGACGCTCTGAATTTTTACGAAAAAATTTTTAACGGTAAAACCGTACTAAGACAAACCTTTGGCCAGTCCCCTAACCCCGTGGCCGGTGTCAATCCTGCCCTGATCATGCATGCCGAGTTTCAAGCAGAAGGCATTTATTTTATGGCCACCGACGGCATGGGGAACGATACGCCAGTGGACTCCAGCAAAGTGACCCTCAATATTGGTTTTTCCGACACCGAAGAGCAACTCAGCGTATTTAATGGACTCGCTGAACAAGGCGACATCATCATGCCTTTGAGCGATACCTTTTGGGGGGCAAAATTTGGTATGGTCAAAGACCCTTTCGGTATCCATTGGATGCTCAACTGTCAGCAAAAAAAAGGATAATTCCATGAAGCTGCCCCTGTACCAGGTCGATGCATTTACCCACCAAGTGTTTGCGGGCAACCCTGCTGCAGTGTGCCCACTGGAAAGCTGGATCGACGAAGCGGTAATGCAAGCGATTGCAGCGGAAAATAACCTAGCGGAAACCGCTTTTTTCGTTAAGACCGAAAAAGGTTTTGATATCCGTTGGTTTACCCCAACGGTAGAGGTGGATTTATGTGGTCACGCCACCATGGCCAGTGCCCATGTGTTGTTTCAACATCTAAACTACCACCAAGACAAGATCGTATTTTCCTCCCGCAGTGGTGACTTAATCGTCGCTAAAACCGAATACGGCTATGAGATGGATTTTCCCGCTCAGCCCACCGAGTCTTGCGAACAATTTAACGAAGCAGAGGAGGCCTTCGGTGTTCGCCCCATTGAGTGTCATGGAAACCAAGACTATTTATTGGTTTTCGAAAATGAAGACATCATACGTGAATTGGATCCCGACCTCACAGCGTTGAAAACATGGGAAAAACGCGGCGTCATTGTTACGGCCCGCGGCGATCAAACAGATTTCGTGAACCGTTTTTTCGCTCCTAATTGCGGAATAGATGAAGACCCCGTTACCGGTTCGGCCTTCACCCAACTCACCCCTTATTGGGCCAAAAAACTGGACAAGACCACCTTGTCTGCCAAGCAAATATCAAAACGCGGCGGGGATGTTCAAGTGACGTTACTGGGTGATCGAGTATTGATTCGTGGGGAATGTGTGAGCTATTTAGAGGGGCACATTCATATTTAGGGCTGTCTCTTTCAGCCCTTTCTGCTAATTCGTAACGATAAGTCTGGTACTTACGCTAAAACGCCCCCTGAAAACCCAAAATGGCGTTTGCACGTTTTTTCTCCAGCTCATTAAAATGATGATTCATGTACGAATCCAATTGCTGAAGGCGATCTTGTTGAGAAATTCCACTGTGCCGCAGATCTTCTCCATATTGTTTAAGGTCATCTAAACGACGCTTCCATTGGGCTCTATCGTTATCCAGCTCGGCTAAATTTTGTGCCGCCTCAGTACCCAATGCAGCCTCACGAATGTCGAATATGCTTTCTTCCGATTCACCCGATGCACGAAGACGATTCACGAGTTCGTTTAAATCGCCGAACATCTGGGCTCGTTGACGAGTGGCACGAATCTCTTCAGGCAGTTGCGCCTCTAGACTGTCTCGTTCGGTTTTGATTTGTTCTGCGGTTAAATCCTGACGATCTGAAAGGGCTAATTGAGCTCGCATGAATTCATCATATTGATCCTCTTCACCGAACCAAATATCATATTCAGCGGGTGAAAAAAAACGCAACCGAAAGGCGCTTAAGCTCTCAGTGATTCGATCAAACTCCGCCAACTGAGTTTGATAATCAAGGTACCGTTGCCACAGATCCAAAGCGATTCCATAGCTTTGCGACGTGCATTTTCTGGCCAGCTCGATGGATACGTGTTCCATCATGTCTTGCTGAGACCACTCACCCAACGTAGTTAAAACTGTATCAAACCAATCCTTTAGCGGTGCAGAAGCAACACAAGAGGATCGTTCTGCTAGCTGCCAATCAACACCCGACAGTGAAGAAGGCAAACGGCTTTTCGTTGATTCATTTTTAGTCATCGCGCTTGAGTTAGATGACGGATTTTTTGAATCCAATGACACCGTTTTTACTTGCTGGGGATACCAAAACACAACAGAGATCACGCAGAGAAACAAAGCGGCAACAGCAAATTTACTCATACTCTCTCTTAATCCAAACGAACCGATGTAAGAAATATGGCTGCTTTACCACACGAGGGTGATAGAGCAGCCTAAGGCAGCCTAAACGATCACGCTTACAAACCGGCGTTTTTCAAACGGTTCGCGTGATCTTTGAATAAAGTTTTCGGGTTAGTTTCAAACAATGACACCAATCCCAATACATGATTGTTAATATCCAGGTGGTTCATAAAGTAATTATCACGAATTACTTTCCCAAAATGGCTAGAGCAACGACCTGTCACACCATCATTAGCTTCGTTAAACGCAAAACCCGTGATCCCGAATAACGCATCAGAGATATCCACGCCACCCGTGAGGTGACCCGTACCTGCCCAGCTATACAAACGAATGGTGTAGCCTCCAATACTGACTTTAGACGGGCCTTCGCCACAATGTGTGCTAGGCAAGCCCGCTGGAAAGGTGGCATTAAATTGCGCACTGCCTTCGGCATTAAACTCACCTAACATGCCGTAAATGTCAGACTTGTCTTTTTTGTTGTTGGACATCAGGTTCACAAGGTCACCTACAGCGTTAGCGAAGGCTTCAAAACCAATGCCCGCCAATGAACCTTCCGGTGCAACACCTGTCACCAAATCGGCTAAAGGTGAACCCGTATGAGGGGTTGCCATGGTGGTCACAGACGCCACAAGATCAGGACGTACGTTCATTACATAGCGGCTCGTCATACCACCTTGGCTGTGTGCAACCAGATTAAACTTTTTAATGCGACCGTTAGAGGCCGCTTTTATGTCCTCGAGTTGTTCAATCAAGCGCTCGCCGCGCTGTACAGAACTATCAAAGGCGTTAATCTTAGCCACGTAAGCTTCTCCACCGCGAGACTCAATGGCTCTTGGAATCTGATACCAATAATCCACTGTCGCGATGGAATCAAAGGCAAAGATACCCGGTACCAACATGATCGGGTGTTTGGTTTTGGTATAGCTGAAGTAATCAGAAAACCATCCAGCATGGCTGAATGATGCAGACGAGACAATCAATAAGGTGAGAACCAGCGTAGGGATTCTTTTCATAGTCGGACCTGTTTTTATATTTATTGTTGGGTACTGCTGACCCTAATGTATAAATCTGCATCGCTAACCACTTGTAAGAAATGATGAGTGGACACAACTTGGCATGCGGCGACTAGAACCTTCGTACAAGCCACTATTGATGGTTTCATTATTACAATTTTGTATCAGAATGATGATTGACGCCCGAACCTACGTCAGTATCCTGTTTAGCCCATCTAATAGGGCATGTATGTGAACGCGGCACAACTTTTTTTATGGGACCAACGCACCTTATTTATTGGCTCCCTTTCTGACAAAATTGAATTATCCCAAGGGGCTGCCACGCTAACCGTTTCCCTAGGGGAACCACTGTTGTTCCAAACGCCAAGCATGGCTCGACCTATCGCCACTCGCTCAATCCTGCTTCCTCCCAGCTTAGACATTGAGGTGGACACCCGAGGCAGCATCATTGCCAATTGCAATTTAGATCCACTGCTTAAAGATTGGTTTGGCTTGCATCACAGCATGCTTCACCATGAATACGGATTGAGCTACGAATTAGACAATGAAGAATGGGTAATAGGTCAATTTCAAACGATTCATCAGCAGCAGTTAGGGTACGTCGATGCCTACCGGTTACTGGAAGGTCTTTTAAACACCGCCAAAGGCAAAGTGCTGACGGAACGAAAATTAGATCCACGCATTGAAACCGTCATCAATCATATTAAAGACTCTGTGGACGATAATGTGTCTGTTGAAGCCCTAGCTGCCAAAGTGAATTTATCGGCACCAAGATTAATTCAAATTTTCAAGCAACAAACGGGCGTGCCGATTCGGCGATATCGTCAGTGGCATCGTTTGTATACGACGGCGGTGGAAATGGGAAAAGGCGTCACGCTGACCGAGGCCGCGTTACATGCGGGTTTTTCAGATAGTGCTCATTTCACTAACACCTTCAAATCGATGCTAGGTATGAAGCCATCCGACGTGCTATCGCAATCTCAGGGAATACGAATTTACACGCCGGAAATAGACCATTAACGCTTAGTTCAATAAGTGTTCGAACGACACATCTTGAACAGGCGCACTGGATACGCCTGAACGAGCTTGAACCCCTGGTTTAAGAATGTTCAAAATCGCCATTCCCTCTTGGTACGGGTACTTGATAACGAAAACCGAATTATCCAGTGTCATGTGATCATGGGCATGCTCATCATTTGGCTGCTGAATGCCGCGCAGAACATCCGGTTGTACAATATGACCTTGACCTAAAACCGCTTGTTCACGATTTTTTATCAAGAACGTTAAACCATCGGCCTGTGCCTTATCTTGAGCACTGATCACTAAGCCGTTTACTTTTCTTGCAGAAATGACTGAGAAGACATCCCCCTGCTTTTCAACGGTTAAAATCAGGACTGCATTGACATTAGGTCCCTGCTCATCGGCGTTCATCTGAGCCATTGAGAAACTGGAAGCCAACAGAATCAGTCCACTGATGACGTATTTTTTAATGATATTTTTCATGCTGTTACCTATTTAATGCTCACGGTCCAAGACGCGGTTTGTGTTGCATATTGATTAGGGTCGTGGCGAATCACCCCTGTTTTGTCTTTTAAAATGGCTTTGATTTCATATTGGCTCTGTTGATCTCGGCCAAATTCCACGAGGGTTTCACCACGCCATTCGACCCTTTCAACACCATTAACAAACCAGCGAATATCCAATGCATTGGCATCCATTGATGGGTACAGTTTGAATCGTTTATCGGCACCACGCTCATGACTGACATTACGGCCTAAAGGAAGAGCACCACTCAAAACCTTGCTGTGTTGATATACCGACAACGTCCACGCTTCTTTATTCACAGCATAGAAGGGAGCGCCAAGGTATCTCATCATCGACGATTCCGTTGGACGCCAAACTCCATTACTGACGTAACGGCCACCTTCAAATAAGCCAATGTTATCCACACCAATCCAATGTGCCCATTTAACAGAATCAAGGTTGTTATTAATCGTAAGGTTCGCATCAGATGGCTCGCGCGTAGGTACGGAACTTCCGCCGTACTCGTATTCGTCACCTAAACCGGCAAAGGAATGAGCCATTTCATGCAAGGCCACGTCTTTCGCTGAGGCACTTAAACTGACCGTGCCAATACCGGATCCATAACCCGCGCCACCGTAAGTGGATGAATTTACAATCACCAAAATGTTATCCCACTGCGGAAATACGTCATTGACCACGGCAAAGGTTTTAGACGTATCAACACAAAGCAAGCGTTGGATATTGCTGCAATTAAATCCAGAATCGAGCGCCGTGTTCACGGTATTTACATTGATGTTTGCATCGGATCCACTTTGTTGAGACACCAAATCAATACGATGAATGTTCCAAGCGCTTTTTTGGCCAGCAAACTCTGCTTCATAGCCAAACATAAAGTCGATGTAATCATCAACGGCCGAATGGAACTTAGACATTTCAGCCTGAGTAAAACCCTCAGCCACGATCACTAAGTCAGCACCGACACCATCGCTTCGACCCTGTAGAGTCTTGCCTTTATGCTGGCTTAATCGAATATCCACGCTCGCAACAGAAGATTCGATGCCGTTGTGTCGCACGACAAAACGAAACTGATCTTCATTTTCGGCTGGGTTGCTCTCGGCAGAGTAAGTGAATGCACCGGTTTGAGCATCCAAAGACAACTCGCCATATTGAGGTTGTGACATCAATGCGTATTCCCATGCGCCATCATACGTAGTGCGCAATGCAAGTTGACCATTCAACGTCTCCCCCCTAGTCACAGAATAGGTTGCGGGAATCGCCTGCACATCTTCTGGCGTGGCCGTCGGTGAACCACCGCCAGTGTTCATGTCACCTTGATCGGGTGTATCTGTCCCCGTGTTGGTATCTGTGTCATTACCAGACCCAGGTTTTTCTTCACCGCCCTCCCCTGAGGTGCCATCGGTATTGTCGTTATCGTTCGAACCCGTGTCCGAGCCGCCATCGTTTGACGTCTTTGAAATGGTCGCAAATTCATATTCGCGCTTATGCCAGCCATCACTCAGTTCTGTCCACAGCGTGATATAAATGGGCTCACCGTTCAGGGGAATGCCATTAACCTGAACCCCATTCACGATCGCTTGGTTGTATAAATCAGATCCGCCTTTCGTGGTGCCGACATCCAACCACATTGGTTGCTCTCGTTGGTTTGCCGCAACGATCAGCTCTGTCGTCGTGATCACCATACCCGGTGTCGGGAACTTCAGTGTCGCCGCTTCGACCGTTTGCTCTTGGTTGGTATCTGTAGCTTCGTCTTCCACTTGATCTTGCTCTAGCCGATCAAGAGCCTCTTGTAAATCTTGTCTCGCTTGCTCAGAGCAACCGGTTATCAGTAATTGAGACCCCACAATGGTTGTGAGAAGGTAACTTGAGAATTTCACGTGTGTCCCCAATGACGTAGGCGCGCGCAAATGTTTGAGTTAATGTACGCCGCTCGATTATTTTGATGTCTGACGGTGATTCGTCATGGGGAGAGATTACGTTTGTCTGAACGAAAGTAGCATCAGTAGATGGCCACGATGCTCTATGACCTTAGTTAGAATTCAGTTGCACTGAGATCACGCGCACAGTTTGGATCCGGGCAAAGACAAGGGATGCATCATGTGAGCAAGGGCGCTCACATGATGTAAAAGGCTATTGCTTTTTACAATACTCAGCAATGATCACAATCATTGATCCGTTAATTTTTCCCTCGATGTGTTTGGGGTTCGAGGTTAAGCGAATACCGCGTACCATGGTGCCCTGCTTTGCGGTGAAGTTTGCGCCCTTCACTACCAAATCTTTTACCAACGTGACATTATCGCCCGCTTGCAACTGAGTACCGTTCACGTCAAACGTGGGCTCGGCATCTTCATCAGGCAGACCTTGCTTGGCCCATTTTTCAACAGACTCATCTAGATACAACATATCTAAGCTATCTTGCGCCCAAGTTTCCCCTTTCGACACCAAAGCATGTAGCTGGCGATACGCCATTACTTGTACGGGGGCTTCTTGGCTCCACATGCTGTCATTCAGACAACGCCAGTGATTCACATCTAACGTTGCTGGGTTTTGGATTTGGCTATTGCAGGTATGACACAAGTGGATGGAGGTGTCTAAGGTACCATCAGACGGTTCAACCGGTTGCACAGCCAAATCATTCGTTGCACCACACAACTCGCATGTACCACCACTGCGCTCACTCACTAACGACTCTAAGCTCATTACCCTTCACCTAAATAACCCGTAAAAATTTGGGGGCATTATGCCCGTAAATTGGGGCTTAAGCACATCTAATTTGTATTGTGCACAATCTATCTGTATAACAGGACAGATAACAAGAGGACGCACCATGATTACGCTACACCATCTCAATAACTCACGCTCTCAACGGGTGCTTTGGCTATTAGAAGAGCTAGGAATCGCTTACAAAATTGAGTTTTACGAGCGAGACCCGAAAACCATCATGGCACCGCAGAGTCTAAGACAGGTGCATCCGCTAGGGAAAAGCCCTGTCATCACTGACGACGCAACCGGGCTGACCCTCGCTGAGAGCGGCGCCATCATCGAATACCTCATCAGCACCTATGGCCCTCAATTTAAGGCTTTAGATGACCAGCACTGGAATCAGGTGTATTGGTCTCACTATGCCGAAGGTTCCTTGATGCCCCCGTTACTCATGCGCTTGGTATTTATGAAGATGAAATCGGCTCCCATGCCCTTTTTCATCAAGCCGGTGGCCAACATGTTGGCCGATAAAGTGATGAACAGCTTCGTAGGGCCCAACATTAAAACCCATTTGGCGTATATTGAATCTCAGCTCGAAGGGAAAACCTGGCTGTGTGGCGAGCAGCTCACGGGGGCTGACTTTCAGATGAGCTTTCCCTTGGAAGCCAGTGTGGCTCGAGGCGTCATCGATAGCCAATACCCCAACATCTTAAACTATGTTCAGCGTTTTCAGGCCCGACCGGCCTATCGAACCGCACTCGAAAAGGGCGGTGAGTACGATTACGCCTAGCGTTCAAATGGCGTATAGGAAACACGCCTGAGGGGGCTTTTGCATCTGCAAATGCTATCCAGTCTCAAGGGGGTTTGCTAAAATCCGCCCCTTGAGATTTAAACGAGTGTGATTCATGCCTTCCACATCTGATTCTTTGGCTCAACGGGTTCTGGCCGTCAATAATGATCTACCGATTCGTACTGACAAACCGGTACACAGCGGTAAGGTGCGTTCAGTCTATTGGCTAACAGAAGCTGACAGCCGTCGTCTGATTCAAGAGAAAGGCTATGATGTGGCCGCAGATGCCCCTCTGGCCATTATGGTCATCAGTGACCGCATCAGTGCGTTTGATTGCATTTGGCATGGGGAAGGCGGCTTACAGGGCATTCCCGGTAAAGGCGCGGCTCTCAATGCCATTTCGAATCACTGGTTCAAACTGTTTAAAGAGCAGGGCTTGGCCGACAGCCATATTCTGGATATTCCCCACCCCTTCGTATGGATTGTGCAAAAAGCCAAGCCGGTCATGATCGAAGCCATCTGCCGTTCTTACATTACGGGTTCTATGTGGCGTGCCTACAGCAAAGGTGAGCGTGAGTTCTGTGGCATTCAATTGCCCGATGGATTAAACAAAGACCAGCAGTTACCAGAGTTACTCATTACCCCTTCGACCAAAGGCATTCTAAAAGGCATTCCGGGTGTACCAGAGCAAGACGATGTGAACATCACGCGCCAAAATATCGAAGATAACTTTGCTGCGTTTAACTTAAGCCAGCCGAGCGATGTAGATCAATACGAAAAGCTACTAAAAGAAGGTTTTAACGTTATTTCTGAGGCGCTAGCCAATATCGATCAGATTTTCGTCGACACGAAATTTGAATTCGGTTACGTCACCGATGCCGCAGGCAACGAGAAACTGATCTACATGGATGAAGTGGGCACACCCGACAGCTCTCGCATTTGGGATGGAGCGCAATACCGCGCGGGTAACGTGGTGGAAAACTCGAAAGAAGGATTCCGTCAGATGCTGCTCAACCATTTCCCTGACCCAGATATTCTGCTCAACAAAGACCGAATGGATGAGCGTGAGGCCCTGGCCCGTGACAATGAATTACCAGCTCAGGTATTCGAAGAGGTCAGCAACACCTATATTGGCATTGCTGAAAAGATCATAGGGCAACCCCTAACGTTGAGCGAGAACCCGAAACAGGAAATCATCGACATATTAAGAGACCAATACGGACTCGTCGACTAAGGTCTGGCTGTCGTTCACTAACCACTGCAATTTCCTCCAGAACCTAGATTTCTGGAGGAAAACCCTCCCAAATCAGTTTAAAAGTCAACCAACCCCTTACAAAAGTAGGATTAAAGTAGTACAAATACCTGACACCGATGAAGTTGTACGGTCGTTATCATAGCGGGCTCAATTTGTGATCAAAATTGGTCTAAGCTTTAACTACACACCCAAGAAAATGTTCAAAGGGATGGTCATGCGTACTGTTGTCGGTTTTTTATTCTTCCTATTTAGCCTTTCCTCTGTGGCGGAAAACTTCAAGCAAGCCGAGTTTCAACGCCAGCACATCAAATCCATGTCGGTTGTAGCCCCCGTTTGGGAGGATTACACCAACGAAGATGGCACAGGCCTTTATTGGGACATCATGAAAGCCATCTATGAACCTGTTGGCATCAGTGTCAAAACCAAAAATGTACCTTGGAACCGCGCCATGAAAATGGTGAGCAAATATCGTACATATAACGCCATCGTGGGCGAGTACCGTGACACCGAAGAACAGGTAATCTTCCCCATCTACCCGATTGATGTGGAGTACATGTCTGTGCTTAGCAAAGCCGCTTTGAAGTTTGACGGCGTGCAGAGTTTTAAGGGCAAAACCGTTGGCTGGATCAAAGACTACGAGGTCATCCCTGCCGATCAACGTGATTTCACCTTAAAAGAATTTCGCAATATCGATCAAGGTATTGAATTGCTTAAGAGCGGCGCGATCGATTATCTAGTTGAAGAGTGGGATGAAGTGGCCGGGGCCATGCAAAAGAACGGCATGACCACCCAAGACTACAACATGAATGAAATGCCAGAAGGCACCGATGTGTTCGTCGCATTCAGTATCGACAACCTTTCTCGCGAACTCATCGAAATTTACAACGAGCGGGTTGTCGACTTGGTTGAGAGCGGAGAAATGGCCGCCATCTATAAAAAATGGGACCTCGGTGAGATGCCAGAAATGTTATTAAAAATCACCGGCGAAGAAGATTAACCGCAACCCTCCCATAAAATGTTAGGGGGCGCCGCGCCCCCCACGACCATTCTCGAAGTAGAGTCACTCCAAAGATTTATCCCCAAAGGGATATAGAACCCACCCCGTTGTTTGTCCATGCTGTCTCTATTCTGGTAGGGCCAGCCCACTGATTCTGGTCCGTCTATCTCAACTTCACAATGGATAAGACCACCATGAAGCGCATACTCATCGCCCTGACTTGGCTTTTAGCCTCTATCCCTGCGTTCTCCGCCGACTACGAATTCAAACAAGCCGAATTCAAGCGCGAGCACATCAAAATGATCTCTGTGGTCGCACCCGAATGGGAAGGCTACACCAATGCGGATGGCACAGGTCTGTATTGGGACGTATTAAGAGCCATCTACGAGCCTTTAGGCATCAAAGTAAAAACCAATAACGTACCTTGGAACCGCGCCATGAAAATGGTCAGCCAGTACCGCACCTATAACGCCATTGTAGGGGAGTACCTAGACACCGAGGAGCCAGTTATTTTTCCAGCCCACGCCATCGATACCGAGTACATGGTCTCTCTGAGCAAAGCCCCCACGGCCTTCGCCGACTTATCGAGCTTCAGTGGCAAGAACGTTGGCTGGATAAAAGACTATGAGGTGATTGCCGAAGACAAACGAGATTTCACGTTGAAGGAGTTCCGCGATATCGATCAGGGTGTGGAAATGCTCAACGCCGGTGTCATTGACTATTTAGTCGACGACTGGGACGAAGTGGCCGCAGCCATGCAACGCCATAACTTATCTCAGACCGCCTATAACATGAAAGACCTACCAGAAGGTACGCCCATTTATGTGGCGTTTGGCGACGATAACTTTTCACGCGCACTCATTAGTATTTACAACGAACGCATTGAGCAAATCATGAAATCCGGTGAGCTGGCGTCCCTCTACCAGAAATGGGAAGTGGGTGAGATACCAGCGTCATTACAGCAAGTGTCTGCTCAATAGTTGCCTGACAGACAACGCTCTCATTTCCCCTCAACCACGCTTTAGATTTGCCCGTTTGGGGCGGTGACGGAGAATGGCTGCACAGGTCAAGGGTGACGGTATGGTTGTAGGAGGCCGCTTGCGGGCGATTCTTTGAACGCCGCTAGGCGTCTTGCGTGCGCAGGCAGGTATCCATTTCCTTAGCGTTTTATGTTCATGGGTGCTTATAAAAAAGAACGAAAGACCATGACGGACTGAAGTCCGACCTACAACATGGTGAATGCGCCACACACCACTGTAGGTCGTACTTTAGTGCGACACACCGCCGTACCTGCGCAGGCAGGTATCCATTTCCTTAGCGTTTAATGTTCGTACGCATTTATAAAAAAGCACGAAAAACCATGACGGACTGAAGTCCGACCTACAACATGGTGAATGCGCCACACACCACTGTAGGTCGTACTTTAGTGCGACACACCGTCATACCTGCGCAGGCAGGTATCCATTTCCTTAGCGTTTAATGTTCGTACGCATTTATAGAAATGCACGAAAGACTATGACGGACTGAAGTCCGACCTACATCATAATGAGTGCGACACACCGTCTTGCCTGCGCAGGCAGGTATCCACTTCCATGCTTTCCCTTCTGTTGATGCGCACGTCACCTTAGTTGTCCCTAGCTCGACGCCAATCCCTCTTCAGGCAAGCAAGCTGGGGACATCCAGAAACACGACTGGCGCGTATACTCTTGTAAACCTCCACCTGTTAGGGTGTTGTTCATTCTATGGGACGCAGTTTTTAGCGGCTTTTTAATTGAGTTGTGCGCAATTTAGTTTAATACTGTGGCCCGACTAATTTTTACCTAGGAGTCTCCATGATCAAAGCCTATGCGATACAAGAGCCGAACGGCAAGCTGGAACCTTTTGAATTCGATCCAGGCCCTTTGGGTGACCATGAAGTGGAAATTAACGTGGAGTACTGCGGGATCTGTCACAGTGACATCAGTATGATGCGTAACGAATGGGGCATGACGCGCTACCCGTTTGTACCGGGTCACGAAGTGGCTGGCCGAATCGGCGCCGTGGGTAAGCACGTCACTCAGTTCAAAGAGGGTGATCGAGTCGGACTCGGATGGCACAGTTCCTACTGCAACACCTGTGGCAGCTGCATGGAAGGCGATCACAACCTTTGTGAACAAGCCCAAGGGACCATCATTGGACGCCACGGCGGCTTTGCAGATAAGGTTCGTGCGCAAGCCACCAGTGTGGTCGCACTGCCCGACAACCTAAGTAGTGAGAAAGCTGGCCCCTTATTTTGCGGTGGCATCACCGTATTCAATCCGATGGTTCAATTCGATTTAAAACCCACCTCAAAAGTGGCCGTGATCGGCATCGGTGGCCTAGGCCACATGGCATTGAAGTTTTTAAACGCCTGGGGTTGCGAGGTAACCGCCTTCACCTCTTCCGAAAGCAAACGCCAAGAAGCCTTAGAATTAGGTGCTCACCACACATTAGACTCGAAAGACGCCAAGGCACTAAAAAATGCAAAGGGCCAGTTTGACATGATTCTCTCCACTGTGAATGTCAGCCTCAACTGGGAAGCCTACATGCAAACACTAAAACCCAAAGGCCGACTCCACTTTCTAGGAGCGGTGCTTGAGCCCATCAACATGAGCGTGTTCTCTCTCATGCCGGGGCAAAAATCCATTTCGGCTTCACCGGTTGGGGCACCCAGCACCATCGCGCAGATGTTGTCCTTTGCCGCTCGTCACCAGCTAGAACCAGAGGTGGAAGTCTTCGATTTTGATCACATTAACGAAGCCGTTGATCGCCTTGAACACGGCAGTCCTCGTTACCGTGTGGTCCTAAAGCAAAATTAATTGCGGGATTTTTTAGCGAAAAATTAAGGCCGTCAAGGTTGAACCTTGACGGCCTTTTTTATTTACCTATTCGAAAGCCACCGCTATTGCTCTGGCTGTAACGTCAACACCCATTGTGTTTGCTGTGGCAAGAATGGTGAGGCGATGCCTTGCACCCAATCTTGATGCCCAACATCATAATATGGACTCATGGGGTGGCCACTCTGACCGGTAGCCATATGAAAATACCCTTCGTGTTCACGACCCGGTGATACTGCAAATCGTTGAGACGCACCAGAACTCGGTTTCTGTACACGGGGCATATAAGTGTCCCCACTCATGGGCTCCGCTGGCATATTTAAGAAACCACTAAGAATGGGCAGT
>Ga0255776_10004940_pt1 | contig 13974 bp, 10 predicted proteins | sample 071ome_19_FD_179974 | JGI IMG/M metagenome (GOLD analysis project Ga0255776, IMG submission 179974) | Coastal salt marsh microbial communities from the Groves Creek Marsh, Skidaway Island, Georgia - 071413AT metaG (version 2) | ecosystem: Environmental > Aquatic > Marine > Intertidal zone >... | reverse complement strand
TAAATCGAGGCACCCGAATCCGTTCTTGCATCCAACCATCCAGCGCTTCGCGTGCCGTGCGTCGTACCTCGGCGGACATGCCTCGTCCCATCGCGTCGTCCTATTCTTTATTCTTTCCCTTCGTCTCCTCTCCTCTCGTCTCCCTCTCGGTGCGGTGTCGCGTTTCGCGGGAGAGACTCTGAGGCAAGGGGAGAGGACGAACACACGTGTTTCTTCTGTTTTTCCGTCTTCCGTCTTCCGTCTTCCGTCTCTCTCGTCAGTGCGCGACGCGCCCGTCTCCGTCTGCGCCTTTGAAGAACGACGACGAAGACGAAGACGAAGACGACAAAGACGACGACGCGAACGATGGTGGACGCGAGCGACGATCCGACGACGACGTCGACGAGGGAAGAGCTCGTCGGGACGCTCGGGGCAGTTTTAGGAATCGAAGACGATCGACACAAATGCACTGAACTCTTAGAAGCGTCCGATTGGGATCTCCAACGCGCCGTCGAACGCGGGTTGGGAGTGACGGAGGAGAGACGCGACGGAGGCGGGAGTCATACTGTCGGTGACGAGGGCTTGCGTAGACGACACAGTAGACGGACGCGAGGGAGAACCGAAAACTCGGGTCCCGTCGTCGTCGCGGCAAACGCTCGCACCGGTAGAACGCGAGGCGCGCTCGGCAATCCGATCCGGTTGATCACGTCGATCGGGTTCGGTGTTTTTAGAGCTGCCGTCAAACTCTCTGTGCAAATGCTGGATGTGAGCATGCGCGTCTTTCTGCCTCGTTCGACGTACTTGCGATTTTCACAACCGCTCCTCAGTCTCGTTGGAGCTCTCGACCGAGGTGTCAGACGAGGGTCTCCGCGCGCTCTACCCGGTACGCTGCGTGTCAATTCGGAATCGACTTCCGAGACGCAAGCGCGAGAATTTAGCGAGTGGTTTTCCGATGAATTCCACGACGGCGACGCCGCGTCGGGCATACACTTTGTTCAGCTCTCCCATCGGGAGGCTTTAAGGTTTGCGTCTCGCCAAACGAAATTGCTTCTAGTTTACCTGCACTCTCCGACGCATCAAGAGTCCGAACTGTTCTGTTCCCAGGTGCTCACTGCACCCGAGGTCACGAGCTATGTGAATGAAAACTTTGTAGCGTGGGGAGGCTGCGTGAGAGACGGAGACGCGCACGCTCTCGCCGAAGGCGTCAACGTCACTTCGTTTCCCTACGTCGCACTTTTAGATTCAACAGCTCGTGGCGGCACCAGTTTGGTCATGTCGTGCGATGGATTCATAGATACTGATGGTTTGATCGCAGCCTGCGAAGAGGCGACGAATAGACAAAGTGGAAGTTTGGATGAAGCAAGAGTGAGAAACGCAGAGCTCGAGGCGGCTCGCCGACTTCGCGAGGAGCAAGACGCCGCTTTTGCCGAATCGTTGGCGAGAGACGCGGCGCGAGCGCGAGAGCAGGAACAAGCTAGACAAAGAGAAGAAGAGGAACGGGCGCGGTTGGCGGAAGAAGCGCGCATCGCGGCCGATATCAAACGACTGGAAGAAGAGGCTGAGTCTGCGCGCAGAGACGCCATCGATGCGCGGCGCGTCGAAAAAGTAGGGAAACTTCGCAGCGAGCCGGGTGAAGATGAAGATGGCGTTTCCAAACTCGCCATTCGCCTTCCAGACGGGTCGCGCGCAGAGCGTCGCTTTTACAGCGCAGATAGAATATCAGACGTGTACAACTTTGTCGACACATTGCAAGAACTCGACATCGACTCGTACAGTCTCGTCAGCAATTTTCCAAGGAAAACATTCACGAGGGACGGCGAAGACATGACACTCTTAGAAGCGGGCGTGCACCCGAACGGAGCGCTGTTCGTGCAAATCGAAGACTCCTGAATTTCATGTAACAACAACGACAAATCACACACCCACGCGAACACACAAAACGTCCCTTTAATATAATGCCCGTTTTGTGCCTTCTTCGAACCCCGAGTGACTCGTTCCCTTAATTTTCATTACATTTCCTACGTTCGATTTCTATTTTCGCATCGATAGAGACTTGCGTGCATTTGCGAGCTTATTTACATGTTGCTTTTGCACGTCAAACGCGCCAAAAATGTCCAAGTGATATTTGTTGGAGCGCTCCAATGTGCGGAAAGCTTCCGGTCCGCCCATGATCTCTGTGAGCGCCGTTTGCACAGACGTTTCGATTCGGACGTCGCCGCACACGTAGACGTGCGCATCTTCATTCAAGACGAGTCGCCGAATGTCATCAGCGTGTTGACGCATTTTTGCGTCGACGTATGTCTTCGGTTGCCCTTCTTCGCGAGAGTATGCGACGAGGTACTTTGTCAAATGCCCACTCTGTTCCGCGAGACGCATGTCTTCCGCGTACAGCTCGTTCGATCGGGTTCTACAGCCGTAGAAAAGCCACGCTTCGGCAGTCGGTTCAGAGCGCGCAGTAAATTGATCGACAAAGCCCTTGAACGGCGCGATACCCGTCCCTGCGCAGAGCATAATGATTGGTCGTGCGTTCGACTTTGGCATTCTGAACATGGGCGCTGGTCGCAGCTCGACCGTGACATTCGTACCAATCGGTAGCGTCGCGATGAAATCGCTGCAAAATCCGAGATTGATGCGTCTGTTATCAGCGCTGCGATACACCAGCCGTCCGACGGTGAGCGCAAAGCGCGCGTTACCGCACACGTCTGGGGCACTCGAGACTGAGTAAAAGCGTGCTCTCAGCTTGGGGATTTGTAGCAGTATATCCTGAAGCATTGTCAAACCAACCGCCTTTTCACGGCGGTGAATCGTCGACAGTGTGGGGAATTGCTCAAAGATCGTTCGGACGCACGCACCCGTCTGTTCCAACCACTCTCGTCGAAAGTCTTCTTCGCGAGCAAGCTTTTCAAGCATTTGCTTGCACTCAGATTCATCGACGTAGTTTGCCAACGACGCGAGCATTTCCGCCGGCGGTTCGGCGTTGATGTCGAGGATCTTCGTGAAAAGGTCGGCGACAGAGACTCGACGCGGAATGGCTGGGTCGATGGCGCGCTTCGATGAAAAGACTGAATCATCGAGCGACACGATTTCGATGAATTCCTTGTACTCGATGCCAAAGTGCGCAGCGAAAAATCGACCTTGGGCTTCGCTCGTACGTGGCCAAACAGCGACGTGGTCTCCGGGCTTGTAATACTCGACGCCGACTCTGACGTCTTGCAGCTCAAACGTCACTGAGACCGTGCTCAATCGTTCGGCGGAGCCTAAGACTTCGCGTTCCACGAGCGTCGCCGTGACACCAGGTCTCTCGTATTCTGTGCGTTTTCCGTGCACGTCGTGAGGGAGCAGCTTGATTGCAAACGGGGGCTGAATCGCCTTCCCACTCGCCAGGCTTTCCTTGAGTAGTTGATTCACGGCGGACGTCATTTTTTCTTTGGAGAGCAGCCAGTCGAACACGGATCGCATGTACTTCTGCACGCTCACGTCTTCGCAATCGAGCTGATCGACACAGACGACGTCAAACATCTCAGAGGCGCCGACGTCGCGCAACGCGGCTGCAAATTGCTTCCCTCCCGCGCAAAATTTTGGGTAGGCTCTAGAACCAAAGGCGCAAACGCTGAAATATTTATCTTTGAGAATGTCTTTCCCTTCATCAGAGTTTACCCAGTCCAAGAAGAGCTGACTTCCGGTGGGTATTTGTCCAGAACCAGTCGTCGACGCGAGAAGCATGATGAATTCGCACGCTCCGATGGCTGTCTTGAAGTCGACATCCGGGTTCGCGATGTTCACCGGCCTAATCATGGGCAAGCGCTGCCGTAAGAATGACCACATCCACGTCGCACGAGACTGTGTGCGACCTCCATCGGACGCAAACAAAACCACGCCGCCGTGAACGCGACGTACGCGCTTGGTCCACTTTGCAGCCGCCAATGTCGCCCGCATCATCGCACCGCTCGGTCCGGATGGCGTAAAAAAGCCGCTGGCAATGGCTCGCGTGACGAGCTTTTTTACGCTCATGCCGCCGACGAGCGCAGGCTTGAGCGTGTACTCAGTCATTTTGTTTAAACCCAAATAGATAGAGCTCGTCGACGACGCCGTGGGTGGAATGATCCACTTCCAGTTGCCTGGGCAGTATCCACGATTTTTCAACTCTTCGGTGTGCCATTGAGCGAACGAAGCCGCCGCCGTGTGATGATCGACAATGCTCACGCGCGCGCGCTTGAATGAGTACAACACGGCAAAGTTGATTGCAGCCAAGGCGTGATCTCGCCACAGAGTCTCCTCCGTGGAAGAGTCTATTCCCATCGATTCGGCGATCTTTGGAAGCAAGTTGTACCGGCTCTCGTCGCCGAAATTTCGAGTCGCAATCTCCGTCACCATGTACCAACCGTTGAACGGTGCGGCGGTGTAGTGCAAGCCTCCGAGGTCGAGAGTGATGTTTGACACTGCTGGAATACCGTACCACTTCAAACCGAGAGATGAAATTTCAGGAACATCAGGATGATGAATAGGCACCTCAAGCAGACACTCTTCTGGCAGTTCAAAGATGCTCGGCGGTTGTTTCGGATCGATTTGCAAAACAAGCGGCAAGCAATCAAACATGCCTGGCGACCCAGACTTTGGAACCCACGAAAAGTACTTTTTAATCGTATCTGTAAAGTTCAACTCTGCTGGGTCGCCGATGACTTCTTCGCCATCGCCGCGATGCCCGGCGTAACGAATCAACTGCGAATTCCAAATTCTCGGGCCGTCATCCGTGCCGGGCGTTTGCGGTCGAAAAACAGTCATCAACACTGGAATGTGATCGGCGCCTATGCCTCTCTTCAAGTGCGTCTTGATTGCCTCAAACATTTGTTCATTCGTCGTCGCCTCGCGAGCATCGATGACGTCGAGCGTATTGTAAAATTTGCGATTGATACATTTGGGAGCGTTCCGCCAGCTCACTCGAGCGCCGTGTCTGATCTCATCAACGGTATGCGTGTACGTCCCCGTGGATTCGATCGATTCCAACACTTCCGCGACTCTTCGCTTCGTATCTTCTTCGCTCACCTTGTTTTCCTTGCCATACAGCTCGATGAATTCAGTCGCCTCGCGCTTGAGCTTGTCCTTGGGCGCTTCTGCTTTCGAGACGTCAGCCTTGAGCGGGACGCACCCGCGCGGGCACACGGCTGGGTGCTTGCCGTGAACGTATCCAGGGTACGGGTCCACCGTCGCGGTTCCGTGTCCAAAAGGACAACGCGAGACGGGGAGAACGTTCGAGGATTCATCATCGTCAGCCATCTGTTGACGAGGATTATTTTATCAGGGACAGAGTGGTGACACGCCCTCGAAACGCCGAAAGCGAGATCGATGAGGGGTTGGTTGGCGTTCTTATTCTTGCGCCTACGTTTTTTTCGGGTTGACGTCACGGCGGGTAAAGTTGCGCGCCGTTAAGTGAAGACGGTGATTTCACTGAATTGCCAGCCACGCCGGCGGTTAAAAATCTACTTTATACACAGGGAAGTCGCGCGCGCATGGTGAGCTCTTGGCCGTCGCTCGTCGAGTTGACATCTAAGACTCCGCCGTTGTCTTGAATAAGTTTCTGCGCAATCCTCAAACCGCGAGATTCGTACACTTCACTCAACATGACCATCGCTTCGGCGTTTGCGGACGTATCCACCGTCACCGTCACCGTGACGCCGGAACCGCGCGCGACGGCTTCTTGCACCGAGACGTCGACGACAGACATGCGAGGCGCGACTATTAACGCGACATCAATCATCTGCGCGAATGCGCTCTTTACGTCTTTCGGGTCTGCTCGTACGGTTGTTCGCGGAGCGGCTGATTCTGGAAGTTGCGCCCGCATAACGACATCGTTCGATGTCGCCACCACGTCGCTGCTTGCGACGAGGGTGAGCACGACGGGGGTGACATCGCATACCGAATCTATCGAACGCGCCGCGTCCAATACGATTTCAGCATCCGCCCTTCCAGCGCCAGGCAGCATTTGGCGTGACCTCGAGCGTTCGCCACTAAACCCAGCGTCGCTACCGCTAATCATTCTATTCGTCTCGCTCGGGTACAAGACGCGTTCTAATCGCTGACTCAGTTCGGCGAGTTTATCGCCTTGCTGGAGAAGCGCAGACGCCATGTCCCCCGCCGGATCATCGGGCTCTAGATAATTCTTCAACATGCTCCCGAGCGTACGAAGCGCTGTGAGCGGCTGCTTGGACTCTTTTAAATAGCCTCCGACGCTCTTGTCGGCTCTGTAAGCGGCGGCGACCGCCATGATTCGATTTCTATGAATCGCCCACGTCCGAACGAATGTCGCCGCGGAAGCTTCGAGGAGACTACGCTCTCGCGGAAGGGCGATAGCGACGTCGCTACCGATGCGTTCAACGACCAAAAGCCCGACGACTGTTTCCTCAAAAGTCAAACACGCGACGACTGCGTTCGCCGAAGGCAACTCAAAAATAGACTGCGACGCCAACGTATCCTCTGGGGCGTCCCAGTCTATCGCTTCCGAAGGCGACGAAGACGGCGCGTCCCACTCGCCCGAGAGGTTCACCGCGCTCTCACCTACAGTTTGTGCGCTCGGCCAAGACGCGACGCGAGTCAGACGCATTCCCGCCGAACCAACCCCGGAAGCTCTCATGTATATCATGCACCGCGCGTCCACCTCTGCAGCCGTCGTGAAAGCGCGCGCGGTAAACTCGCAGTGCGACTGGGCGAATTCGGCGAAGAGGTCGTCGACTTCATCCGACGAAAACGCGGAGGGAGACTCTTTCGTCGATGAAACCGTCGGCGAGACGACGACGAGCGAACGATTCGCGTCGGCGTCATCGGTCGCCAAAGCGGGGTGCCCACAAGAAGATGGAGAAGACGAAGAGCCTCGCCGGCGGCTCCAAGAGGCACTCGCGCGAGCGCGGCGTGGCGCGACGGGGGCGCGCGTCGTCGCCCGGGTCGTCGCCCTGGTCAGGTTTGACGTCGCCATCGAATCGTTCGTGCCCGACCGCGACCCCGACCGCGACCGGGACTGAGGGCGGGCGCTGGACGGATAAAAAAGAAAAACAAGACAAGGCAAGGAGGGGCGCGTGTCTCGCTCGCGCACTTCCCAGTTTGTCGGTCGCGTTTTAAATTTTAGTTTAACAAAATCTTGTACCTGGTACCGGTAGACCGGTAGTAGTCGTCTCGGTAATCCGATCGAACCGATCGGACGCCGTGCCGACTGCCTCACTCGCCGACGCTCGAACGTGACGACCCGTTCAGGACGTCCACCAGCCTTCAATGTCTCAAATCGCGCTCTCCTCCAAGGTTGCCGCTTTCGCCACCAGACAAGTCACCGTCGCGTCTCGAAGAAGAGCGAGCGTCAGAACCATGGCTTCGATTGAAATCAGTACGTCATCATCCTTCATCGTCAACATCAACGAACGACCCCGCCGACGTCCGACGCGCGGGCTAGGGAAAAACCTCGCCCGGGGTGACGTTTCGAAGGGTTCTCGCGAGCGCCCGCGGAGGGTTCATTTTCGGAAACGATTCCCGTCCCGTTTGAAGGGAGTTTAGAGAGCGCGACCGCTTCAGAGGACTGACTGGATTGGATTGATTACTTTTCGACGCGAACCTTAGCCAAGGGTGTGAGCTTCGACACCGTCGCTCGCGAACAACGCTGCAAGTGGTCTGCGGATAACGACAAGGCTTCTTTGCAAAAGGCTCAAGAAGTCCTCGCCAAGCACCTCCCGGCGCTCAAGGCGAAGGGTACCGTTCAGCGCGTCGTCTGCGGCGGCTGCTTGGACTTCAAGATCATCACCTCCATGTCCGCCGATGACTTTGGCAAGTGGGAAGCCGAAGGTTTCGCCCCGGAGGCTGATATCCTCGCCGAGCTCGGTGCCATCGACGGTGTTTCCACGGTTGAGACGCAAACTTTCACTCTCATGCCGATGTAAGTCGAACAGCAGAGAGCCAGATGTTGTCAGTCAAAATGAAAATAAAATTACACTCAACGCGTCGCGGAGGAAACAAACCTCCCTCTACGCCGCCCCTTCGAGCACGAGAACTGCGTCTTGTTCAATCTTACACGCCTCGGCCGGAGGTTTGCGATTGAATACAGCCGCAGCGGCGCTCTCGGCGCTACCAGACATCCTAAAGGCGAAAACTGTGTACAGATACGCCGCTTCCCATTCCTCATCCGTCATCGACATGGCTTCGTCGCCCATTATTTGCGACCACAATCCAGACGCTCGCTCGCGCGTCTGTTCTCCTGTGAGCTGCGTGTGCACGTAATCGTGAAAGTTTTGCCACTCGACGAGTTCTAACCCGTATTCCGCGGCGAGCTCGACCCAAACATCTTTCGGCACCATGCACTCTCTGCACTTGGTCACCGCGTCCGCGAGCGTGAATGTATACTCAATTCCAAACCCACCAGTCTCGCTCGTGGGGAACGTTTTGCTCTTGAATGCCTCGTCAAACTCAACCTCGTACACGGGATTCCAAAAGGCGAGCCCGTCGGCTTCGCGTAGCTTGCGAACGAGCACGTTGGAATCAACCGTGGTGCCGATGAAATATCCACCCGGCCTCAACATTTTGCAAACATTTCTCAGAGCTCGCCGAGCGCGTTGCTCGGTCGATAACGAGTAGTGAATCGCGAATTGACACGAGATGACATCAAGCGTGCGCACGTGTTCTGGGAGCACGGCGGCGAGATCGACGAGAAAGGCGTCGCCCGCGATGAAGACCGCGGGAAACTCTCTCGCGTGTTCCTTATTGTATCGCCCGACCGCATCCCTTCGAACGCTCTCCAAGGCGATATCCACACCCACGTAAGACCCTATGTTTGCTTTTGCGTACTTTCTTAAATCGCCACCTTTACCGCACGCTAAATCCATCACTCGATCGCCGGGCTTGAGGTGGTGCTGAAGCAGGTTCGATTTCACCCAGTTGTTGAGGCAACGCAGACGATAGATTACGCTCTGCTTTCTCTGCGCCGTCGTCTGGTTCGACCGACCGCTGTAGTGTTGCGCCACCAGTCTCGCGGCATCACTCTTCGTGTGATCATCTTCACCTAGCTTTGTCGTCGTCGTCGTCGTCGTCGTCGTCTCTCCCGGTTCATCCGTTCGAGTGGAGAGAAGTGTTTGTGATTTCTCAACAACCTCGTCTTTCTCCGTCGATCCCTCGCGCCTGCGCTTACCACCCATGTCGGTTTCACTCGCGCTCTCGGTTCGATCCGTCTCCTCGTCCGTCCGTTCGTCTCTCTGACGGTTTCCCTCGTTTCTCGCGCCCGCCCGGAAGAACCGAGGTAAACAGTGAGGGTGGAGAGGAGAGGACTTTACGCGTGACGAACGGTGTCGTCAGTGCCTCTCGCCAGTGCGCGGCGTCGTTGAATCGATCGATCGATCCGGGGTAAACGACGCGCGCGTGCCAAGTGCGCTCAGTCGTCGTCGTTTCAGAGTCACCACCGAGGCGGCGAGAGAGACGGGGAGGGGACGGAAACGAAACGGCGTCAAACAACGCGCGCGCACACACACTGGCTGGCGGCTCTCTCTCTCTCGGGTGACCGACTCGACAGAATGCGCGGGCGACGTCCCGAGGCGTGTTTGGTTGTGGTGTGCGGTAAACCTTCGAGTGGAAAGACTCGCACGGTGGATAAGCTGCGAGAACGGCTGGGAAGAGACGATGTCGGGGCGGACGTGGTCGTCGTGGATGAGGCGAGCGTCAACGCGGGAAAGCGCGACGAAGCGTACGAAAACGCAACCAAGGAAAAGATGACGAGAGGGGGCTTGAGAAGCGCGTGCGATCGAAGCTTGCATCGGTCCGGTCCGTGTGTGATACTAGATTCGCTCAACGCAATCAAGGGATTCAGATACGAGCTGTGGTGCGTCGCCCGCGCGGCGGCGTCGAGGTACGCCGTCGTGTACGTGGAGACGAGCGACGAAAATGTCAAGACTTGGAACGAAGAGCGACGAGCGAGAGGAGAGGATTCGTACGACGATGCCATACTTGAAGATTTGTGTTTTCGATTCGAGCACCCGATCGCGAGCAATCGGTGGGACTCCCCGCTCTTTACGTTTCGGCCGGCGACGGATACGCCGGGGCACGAGGAAGACATATTGGACGCGGTGTGCGCGCACGTTCGAGGCGACGCTTCGAGTACGAAACCGAGCGCTCGAACGCTGACTCCCAATAAAGCGACACAGAATGCACCTTTGAGCGAGACCAACATGCGTTACGAGATGGATAGGGCGACGCAAGAGGTGGTGGACGCCATCATGGAGGCGCAACGAAACGCTGGAGGCAGTTGCTCGGCGTACTCATTCGGCCCGGACATGCCGCCGCTCAGGTGCTCGCGCGTGCTCACCTTGGCCGAACTCCGGCGACGTAAGAGAGACTTTTTACAGCTGGCGTCCAAGTCTCTCAACAAGCCGACGCGGGAAGGTGTTAAAAAGTTATTCATCGAGTGTCTGCAAGAGGCGAGCGAAGGATGAGTGTGACGAAAACTTCTCTAAAAAGTAGTAGTTGTAATTTCATAACGGTAGCATCTAAAAGAGAGCGTAAACAGCCCCTTTAAAAACAACAAATCCGGACGACGCGACGCGGCACTTTCACGCGTTCTTACCTCACAAGAACTCGCGCTGCGCCGGTGCGGAAACAACCGCCGGCGCGTCGGCGGCGGCGAACGAGCCTTGCTCTGATTTCATCATCCGGCCCTCTTCGATGAGCTTTTGCACGTCGCCCGGGCGAAGCTCGCCGCGTTGCATAGCCTTGACCAGTTCGGTAGCTTCCGTTCTGCGCAAGAGGCCCTTGACGTTGCGTTCACCGGTGCCAAAGCACACGGGACAGACGCGAATTCCGCGACCAAAGCACTGAGGACACTCGGTAAACTCATAGGTATCGTTCGCGCGCTTCCGGTTGAGAGCCTTCCACTTACCCGTGCCTCCACACATGTCACACGCGACGACGCCTCGTCCACCGCACTCCAAGCAATCGTTCGGTCCCAATTCAGCGTTCGCGCGTTCGACATCGACGCCAGCCAAGCTCAGAGTCGCCGCTCCCAGCGCGATGAGCGCTCTGCGTCGAGAAGACCCGACGACGCCCTCGTTCAACCCGCTCGTGCTCGTGCGCTCATCCGAGGCGACGAGGTCATTCGTCCCAGAACTGGTCACGCCACCATCGATGATGACGCGTTCATCACGCCGACCACCCGACATCGCGCCGACCGTCGTCGTCGTCGTCGTCGCCGCACGGGACCCTCCTCTGGTGACACCGCACCCTCGACATGAGGGACACACTCGAAAGCACCCACCGCTCGGTGCCGTGAACATGACCAAAAAAAAATCAAAAGAGAGCTCGAGTTCTCACGGAGTGTCAAACCTCGGGAGCGCGGACGCCGCGCGAGTGAGCGAGTGCCGCCGCGCGCAGAGTTGAAGCGGATTGATTACTTTCACGTTATCCAGCGTGGACTTCGCGTGGGCATTTAGTTTACTTTACATTTGGTGGCCTCCCAACCCTAGGCAGTCTCGCCCGGTTGAACGGTGTTCAACCGTTCGAACGTCACGAGCGACGGACGCGAGACGGCGACGGAGACGCGTCTCGGCGGGACCCGCGAAAAAAATAGGAAGAAGATGGTGTTTCGCGTCTCCGTGGTTTTCTTCAGTAAGACGGCGCGTTTGGTGACGCTGGCGAACGTCATCGCCGAGGGCGCTCGAGCGGTTGAGGGTGCGGACGTGCGCGTGTTTCGAGTGCGGGACACGACGAGGGCGGAGGAGGACGCGTCGGCGTACGAGAGGGGGATTTTAGATTGCGCCATCGTGACTCCGCAAGACATACTAGAGAGCGATTGCGTCATTTTTGGCGCTCAGACGCGACACGGTAGGCTCGCGCCAGAGATGTCGCTGTTCTTTGACCGACTGGCGAGCTTTCACGCGAACGGCTGCGCGTTAAAGGGGAAGATTGGAAGCTCGTTCACCGAGGTTGGTGGACCTGGACAAGGATACGGTGGACACGAGATCTCACTCATGACGTTTCATTCATTCTTCATGCAGCACGGCATGATATCTGTGGGCGTCCCGCCGCTGCCGGTGCTCGAGTCGGCTCAAAACTCGACGGTGTTCGGCACGACGATTTCTGGTGGCACAACCGTGCGTGGGGCGAACGGACCGGTGTCGAGAGTTCGCGAGCTCAGCGCGGAAGAGGTGAAGCTTGCGTACGCGCAAGGCGAGTGGGCTTCCGTCATCGCAAAGCAACTCCACGATGACGGCGAGCTCGAGGACGCGTAAGAGGGGAGAACACACGACGTGTTCAAAATATTTTGTTAAGCATAGCCTGTAGCAGCGACTAGTAGCGCGTCGCCTTGAATTGTAGAGTGAAGAAGAGTGACGGAAAGATAATTTTATATGCGGTTTGTTTGTTTTCGTTGCAAAGTTTAATTCTCTAAGAGGTTCCAACGCAACGGCGCTTACAAGCCTTGGGAGGTGAAGACGCCGATGGCGCCCGGGTTCGCCATGTGGGAGAACAAGTTGTCAACCGGACCGGTACCCGTGGTCACGGCTTGGGCGCAGCAGCCCAAGAAGGCAACCATCGCGAGGCGGCCGTTCTTAATCTCCTTGAGCTTGAGCTCCGCGGTGGTCTTCTCATCCTTAGCCCAGCCGAACTTGTCGAAGAGACCCTTGGGGTAGCCGACATCCGTGTTGGTGTCGTTCGCGTTGTAGCCGAAGAGCGGGTCCGTGTTGACGGAGCCCGGGTTCTTCATGTCTTGCCAGCGGCGAATTTCGGCCCAGTTGAACATCGCCATTTGAATGAAGAAGAGGGTGCCGCCCGGCGCCCAGTACTCGTAAGTGGCGGCGTCGATCCAGTTCGGCAAGTCAGCGATGCCAATCTTCGTGAGAAGTTCCGGCGCGACAATGCCAGCGACGCCCAACATGGCCCAGCGGGCGTGTTGAAGCTCGGCTTGGACCATCCACTTTCTCATTTCCGGATCGGCAGAAAGGGAGAGCGGGTCAAAGCCGTAATCGCCCGGGAGGGAGCCGTCGAGGTGCGCCGCCGGCGCCTTGCCCGGGTACCAGACCGGACGGTCGGCGTTGGCGGACACGGCAACCGGACCGCGAGCCGCGCGGGTCTTGGTCATGGCGCGGGTCTTGAGCCTGCGTGGCGACGGAAGAGCGAGACGAAGCGCGCGCGCGGTTAGTCTCTCGCTCAGACGATGAAACAGCTCAGCCAAACATATTTGTATGAGCAAACAGTGTGTACTCGTAGAAATTCAACCACCTCGACTTCAAAAAAAAGCGTATCGGCGTATCCCCGATGCAAAGGGATGGATGGGCGGACGATGGACGATGATGGTTGACGGCACGGACGACGGCGCGGACGGGTCGGGTCGTCCGTCCTCGGCGGTGCTTCGCCCGGAACTCCCGTCGTCGCCCTCCGCGCCCGTCTCGTTCGTCGTTCCTCGGCGTCCAACGTCCAACGTCCTCAACCTCCACCGCGTTTTCACCCGTCGTCGTCGTCACTCATAGATACGCCTAGAGATACGACCCGTGCGTGGTGTGCGAAAACGAGCGAGCACCCACGGGTGGGTGAGGGCTGGAAGACGGGGACGTTTGAACCGGCGACCGATCGACCCCGCGCGGCGCCGCGCCGAACGCGGAGGTCGTTCGTTCGTTCGCCGACGTCGTCGTCGTCGTCGTCACCGCCGCCCCGTCGCCGAGACCCGACGCGGACCGAACGTCGAGCACCCGATCGGCCCGACCCGATCCGATCCGATCCAACCGCCCCAGGATGAACGCGCCCGCTCGACGACGACGGATGGCGTTCGGGCGATCCCGAGCGCGCGCGCGCGCCGTCGTCGAGAGACAACGCGGCTCGGACGCGGCTCGGTCCTCGAGCGGGCGCGTCGGCGGAGAGAAGAAAAAAACAAACGAAAGCCGAAGACGCGGGTTCGTCGAGCGAGCGCGCGTCGTCAATCGACCACGTACCCGGCCGGGATGGAGGCGCGCATGGAGAGGGACATCTTCAGTCTTCAATCGCTCGTGC
>Ga0255776_10004937_pt1 | contig 13976 bp, 10 predicted proteins | sample 071ome_19_FD_179974 | JGI IMG/M metagenome (GOLD analysis project Ga0255776, IMG submission 179974) | Coastal salt marsh microbial communities from the Groves Creek Marsh, Skidaway Island, Georgia - 071413AT metaG (version 2) | ecosystem: Environmental > Aquatic > Marine > Intertidal zone >... | reverse complement strand
GCATAAACATGGAAGTTTGATTTACCTAAATCGATTCCAATGACTTGAATAGTAGACATGAGATGATTCTCCTTTTTTGCTTCCCTTCAGATTAGACCCTGAAGGGAGGGGAACCATCTCATTAAGCCGGAACCATTTTTATGACTCCGGCTTTTTGGTTTTTATATCAAGTGTTATTACTTGATCAGATCCAGTACTAATTTGTTCATACGTGCTACGTAGCTTGCAGGATCCTCTAGCTGGCCGCCTTCTGCCAAAGTAGCTTGATCAAAGATGATGTTCGCCATATCAGTAAAGCGCGCATCATCAGATTCATCATTCAGTTTTTGAATCAAAGGGTGATCAGTATTAACTTCCAGCGACGGTTTAGACTCTGGTAATGCTTGGCCGGCCGCTTCCATCATGCGACGCATTTGCAGACCCATGTCGTAATGACCTACCACCAAACAGGCAGGAGAATCGGTTAAGCGATTGGTAACACGAACCTCTTGAACTTTATCTGAAAGCGACTCTTTCAACTGATTAATCAAACTCTCGTATGTTTTCTCAGCTTCTTCTTTCGCTTTCTTGTCATCTTCTGAATCCAAAGAGTCAAGATCCAACTCGCCTTTTGCAACATCCATCAGATGCTTGCCATCAAAGTCGCTCAAGTGACTCATTAGCCATTCATCGACGCGGTCTGATAGGAGAAGTACTTCGATTCCTTTCTTGCGAAACACTTCAAGATGCGGGCTGTTCTTAGCCGTATTATGGTTTTCAGCAACCACATAGTAAATCTTATCCTGACCTTCTTGCATGCGCTCGATGTATTGCTCAAGGCTATGCGTTTGCTCTGCAGCATCATCATGTGTAGTGGCAAAGCGAAGGAGCTTAGCGATTTTCTCTTTATTTGCGAAATCCTCACCAGGACCTTCTTTAAGAACCTGGCCGAAGGCTTTCCAGAACGTGGCATATTTCTCAGGCTCGTTATTAGCCAATTTGTTAAGCATGTCTAAAACACGCTTAGTAAGGGCCGTCTTCATGCTGGTTACTGCACGATCTTCCTGAAGGATTTCACGAGAAACGTTCAAAGAAAGATCATTTGAATCGACAACACCTTTAATGAAACGCAAGTACATCGGTAAGAACTGATCAGCCTTATCCATGATGAATACACGTTGAACATAAAGCTTCAAGCCTCGTGGCGTATCACGATCCCAAAGATCAAATGGTGCATTGGTAGGAACAAATAAAAGACTGGTGTAATCCAGCTTACCTTCAACTTTGTTATGTGCCCAAGTCAGAGGCTGCTCAAAGTCGTGGGATACATGCTTGTAGAATTCTTGGTACTCTTCTTCAGAAACCTCGGATTTAGAACGAGTCCATAGTGCAGTAGCCGTGTTAACTGTCTCATCTTTTGGCGTTTCTGCTTCTTCACCTTCTGCCGGAGGCATAGGATCTGACTTCATAATGATAGGCAAAGAGATGTGATCTGAGTATTTCTTAATAAGATTCTTGATACGGAAGCTATCTGCAAACTCTTCTTCCTCATCACGAAGATGAAGTGTAATTTCAGTACCTCGCTGAGCTTTATCAATCGGCTCAACCGTAAACTCACCTTCCCCTTCTGAACTCCAATAAACGCCTTGATCAGCAGTTTCACCAGCCTTGCGCGTTCTCACCTCAACTTTACCCGCAACAATGAATGCAGAATAAAAACCAACACCAAACTGTCCAATCAACTGAGAATCTTTCTTTTGATCACCGGTCAATTGCTGTAAAAAAGAAGATGTACCAGACTTGGCAATGGTGCCAAGATGCTCAATAACATCCTGACGGTTCATGCCGATACCGTTATCTGAAATGGTCAGTGTTTTCGCTTCTTTATCTGCTGTGATACGAATAGATAGCTCGCCATCGTCTTCATATAGCGAACCATTCTCAAGAGCCAAAAAACGTAGCTTATCTGCTGCATCGGAAGCGTTTGATACTAATTCACGAAGGAAAATCTCTTTATTGCTGTACAGAGAATGAATCATCAAATGCAATAATTGCTTCACTTCCGTTTGAAAGCCCAACGTTTCTTTTTGCGCTTCTACTGACATCTAAATCCCCTTTACTAACTTTTATTTACTTACTACTTATCAGATACATAGACACGTCTAAACAGTTCAATGTATAGAGATGCTTGCTTTGATTTAGTAAGTGGGGATCTTTGCAGCTATTTCAAGAAAGAAATAATAAGAAAGTGAAATTATTTAAATTCCACTCTCTCAACTTCTTCTTGTGGGATTTGAACTTCGATTCCGCCATTCAAAAGTTGCAAAGTTAAGGATTTGAAAGGTACTACTTTAACCAGACGTCCAATGCGTCTTTGACCATTTTTCTTGATGATGGCCAAGTCTTTACCAATAAGATCAAGATAAGGATCAGGTTCGGCAGATAATTCAGGCGTTTCTGCAACAGAACCTTCACTGGCTATTTGACTCTCTCCCTGTGACTGAGTGGATTGATCGTCCGCTTCAGAATGGATAGATTCAATCGTATCCTCCGATATGAAACCCTCGCCCTCTACCACTTCATAGACAATATTTTCATCTTGAATTTCAGGTTCAGTAAGATCTACCTTCAGATCAGAAAAGGAAAAGCTTTCAATTAATTCAAGTGGTGTTTTAACTTCAACTACACCAGCCCCTAGAGGTTGAGTAATATTTAGAACTTTTTGCTTTTCGATGTTTCCGTAGAAACCAGCCAGAACACTATTATCTCGTTTCTTGATCTGAACTGACTTAGTTCTGTAGCGTTCTTCAACAGAGAGAAACTCATCGAGTGATACCGTGTTCAATACCTGACGAGCAGGCTTTTCTACCTGATACTCAGATAAAAATTTCCGTAAGACCAACATGGATCTGTGATTAATCACAATATCATTGGGTCTTTTATTGAAGGTCAGGGTTAACTCTTTTATGAGTTTTGCTTTATCAGATATTCTTATGGCAACAATGCTTTGCTTATCCGATATTTCACGCGTAACCCCAATCGAATAACTCAATTGACGTGGTGCAGACTTCCAAAGAGGTTGTATATTTTCCCGAATTTTTTCATCTGTAAGAACTAAAACAGCACGGCTCTGTTTTTCAATAGAAGCGTGTAGTTTGGTTATGGTCGTACCGCTATTAATAGTAACGGCCAAACCACCATTTTTAGACGTAAGTTCAACCAAGTCTGCGTCTACAATTCTTGTCTCAAACTGTTTACTGGAGTGATCGAGATAAGAGTAGACAACTTCTGGTCGGGTTAGGATCACAGACTCATCAGAAAAATTTTCAACAAGCTCTTTATGTCTTATTTGCCACTCTTTTTGGGCAATCATAGTACCGCCCTTTTTTTTGATAATTAAAACATCATCCAAAACACGAGCTTCCCATATTTCAGTTGAGTTTATCGTTGGATTGGCAGGTTTAGATATCTTGGTAGCAACCCAGGCCCCTGAAGAAAGTACTAGTAGAGCAAAAGAAAGAAATACAAATAACGAAGATACTTTGTTCTGTTTTCGATGAATAACAGCAAAATATAGGGCGTATGGAGGAAACCAGTTTAACAACCACCCCTTGCCTTTATTTCTTGAAGATAGGGCCCACTGGCACAAGGCAGCGGCAATGAAAACGATTAACGATACAAGAAAAATTAAACCAATCATTCGTTACAATCCATGTAAACAGATAAGGTGCTTCCATACCAAGAGAAAGCACCAGAATGGTAATTAACTATCAGGAATAAGAAAGTGAGCACGAGCCGTTGTAATAGGCTCGCTTCTGGTCTTTTGCCATGCGTAAATTGTGACATTAGCCACCCTTTTACCTTGACGAGTTAATTCACACTCTACAAATGTATCCTGATAATAGCCTGCTCTCAAATAATCGATGGAAATATCGACGATTTTTGGTAACTTCGGCACATCTTGAAACATTATCAGGTACAAGGCAGCCGACAGTTCCATAAAGCCACCGATTACACCGCCATGAATCGCAGGTAATAAAGGATTGCCGATATTCAGCTTATTGGCTGGCAATTTGAAAATTACATCATCACCAAATCGCTCACACTTAACACCAATCTTTTGAGCATAAGGTATCTGGGCCAACAATTCTGAATAGTCACCTGATTCGTGAGCTTGAGAAACTAAGTCACGTAAGTTCATTGGTAATCCCCCTTTAGCACACGTTTTCTGAAATAGTCTGGTGTAAACTCAGTTCCAAGACGCATAAAGGTTCCTACGCAATAAGCGATTGGATCTTCTGGATCATCTTGGTAAGCATACCCGCGTGTGAACACAACATTGCGCGAAATTCGGTAGCATTCTGCAAAGCCATACACTGGCTTATTTGGTTCGGCAGACTTTAGATAATCAATTCTTAGGTCTAACGTAGGGCATATCTCAAAATCTTTCAGAGAACAAATTACTGAGGTACCGGAAGCGGTATCCATCAGTGTTGTAATCGCACCACCGTGCATGATGCCCGTGTCTTGATTACCAATTAATTCCTTGTTGTAAGGAAGTTCAAGCGTAGTGCGACCATCAGAATCTACTTTTGAAGCAGATAAACCAATATCAACACAATGCACAAGCTCATCAATAAAGCGCTGAGCACGACCTGTTAAATCCTGATCAACTTCAGTTTGTAAGTTACTACTCATAAACAATTACCAAACTTGAATGTATTACTATTTATCTAAACGACCTTTCACAAGCGCCTGTAAAGTACTCGAATGAAACTCTCGATAATACAGTACAGCTACCACAAGCAAGGTTGTAAAAATGAATAACGGGGTATTAATGAACCAGGTTAAAAATGCCATTCCGAAATAATAGCCTCTTAAACCAAGGTTGAAATGCTTACCTGCATTATCAATCACTTTCGCTGCTGAGTGTGCGAAAGCTTCTTTTCTGCCCGCCGAAATATTCGGGTCATCCGCCAAAGGCGCTGCACCAATCATTACGGAACAGAAGCCATATTGTCGTAGGCACCAACTAAATTTAAAAAATGCATAAGCAAAAATGCCAATCATAATTAGCAATTTGAAATGCCAAAAATCCGGGTCATAACCAAAAGGAATTTCAACACCTGAGAGAAAGTACTCCACTTTATCAACCGAGCCTAAAGCAGTAATTAGACCAGCCAAAATAATAATCGATGTGGATGCAAAGAACGCAGCATTTCGTTCAAGGTTAGAAACAATAGCAGCATCAGCTACTCTATTGTCACGTGTAATAACCTTTAACATCCAATCATAACGATAGTTATGCAATGCGCTTGAAAGAGCCTCTCTGGATTTAGCTCGAAACTGGGCGAAATGAACATAGCCTATCCAAGCAACAAAAAAAGCAATAAGCGGGGCTATATCAATCAACGTCATCGAACTCTCCTGAAGCGCGGGATTTTATAGTCTTAATAACAGGAAGCAAGGGCTTACTTGATCATTTTTTCTAACATTAATGCACACTTATAAGCTAAACGCTCGAAAACTTTGGATAATAATCTTCGATTAGTCCATTCATGAACGTTAATTTCATTCGCTGATTGGAGTTTAGCCAAGAAGAAACCTTCCATTGCATTAACTAGATTTTTTTCAGTGGTTGCGTAGTTAAGCTCCCGATTAAACCGAAAGCTAAAGACATCAAGATTAAAGGAACCTACCGTTGCCCAATCATCAATAATGACCACTTTACTGTGCAGAAACCGATCATTTAATTCGTGAATGGATACCCCAGCCCTTAATAGTTTCTTATAGCGGCCTCTGGCGAGATATTTCATAAAAAGAACATCCGTTTTACCTGGTAACAACAATCTCACATCAACGCCAGCGTTGGCCTTTTTGATGAGATAACGGATAGTTTTCCTTGTAGGAAAAAAATACGCAGAGTTAATCCAAATACGTTTTTCAGCCTTGCCGAGTTGTCGATACAACGCTCTCTTAATCCAGTGGGTGCTGAAATGATGGGCATAAAGCCAACCTTCCAATTTACGTACAACACTATAACTAGGCCCAACCAGAGGAGAAAATAAAGCTAATTTCTTACCAATCATCTTAAAATTGGCATCAAACATAAGACTTAAAGAAAAGACAGACGGACCTTCTACTCGAACCATAACTTCAGACCAAGCGGCTGTACCGTCTTGAGGATTATAAAAGTCGTCTGTTATACCTGCTCCACCAGTGAATGCAATCTCTTGATCAATAACAAAGAGTTTTATATGAGTTCGATGGAGATTTTTAGAGCCTAGACGTAATCGAATTGGATTAAATAGTTTTACATCTATGTTCTTATGAAGATTTAATTGACTGATTTCTTGATAAACCCCGTATGAGCCAAAGGCATCAAAAATACAGGTTACCTTAACGCCTCGATCCGCTGCCTCAAACAACAAGAACTGGACGCGCTTCCATAACTCTCCATCATCAACCAGATAATTCTCTAATTGAATGGTTTCCTTTGCGTTCGTTATGGCGTCAAAAATAGCGGGATAGAATTCAAACCCGTCAATAAACAGCTGAGTAGACGATTGAGAGAACGTATCAGTCATAACACTAAAAAGGCGGTAGCTACCAAGGTAACGACCGCCTTCTCGTAAAAGTGATTGAAACCAGTAACAACTACCAGCCAGTCACCTCTTTTAATGCATCACCAATTTGAGCAAGCGATCGCACAGTTTTAACACCAGCGTCTTCTAATGCTGCGAATTTCTCATCTGCCGTACCCTTACCACCAGAGATGATAGCGCCAGCATGTCCCATACGCTTACCTTTTGGTGCAGTCACACCTGCAATATAAGAAACCACCGGTTTCGTAACATTCGCTTTGATATAAGCAGCGGCTTCTTCTTCAGCAGAACCACCAATCTCACCAATCATTACAATTGCTTCGGTTTGTGGATCATTCTGGAACATCTCCAGAATATCAATAAAGTTTGAACCAGGGATTGGATCACCACCAATACCAACACACGTTGACTGGCCAAATCCATAGTCTGTTGTTTGCTTAACCGCTTCGTAAGTCAAAGTACCAGAACGAGATACGATACCTACTTTACCTGGTAAATGAATGTGACCTGGCATGATACCGATTTTACATTCACCTGGAGTAATAACCCCTGGGCAGTTAGGTCCAATAAGGCGAACACCCAGCTCATCACACTTAACTTTTGCATCAAGCATATCAAGCGTAGGAATACCCTCAGTAATACAGACAATCAACCTAATGCCAGCATTCGCGGCTTCAAGAATTGAATCTTTACAGAAAGGGGCTGGTACGTAAATCACAGATGCTTCAGCGCCTGTCTGCTCTACTGCTTCCGCAACGGTATTGAAAACAGGTAAACCTAAATGCTCTTGACCACCCTTGCCCGGCGTTACACCACCAACCATTTTAGTGCCGTAAGCAATAGCTTGCTCAGAATGGAAAGTACCTTGACCACCAGTGAAACCTTGGCAAATAACTTTTGTATCTTTATTAATCAAAACAGACATTATTGGTTCCCTCCCGCTGCTTTCACTGCTTGTTGGGCAGCGTCAGTTAAGCTTGTCGCAGCAATAATATTCAAGCCGCTATCTGCAAGCTTCTTAGAGCCCAGTTCAGCATTATTACCTTCTAGACGAACAACAACAGGAACTTTAACGCCTACTTCTTCAACAGCACCAATGATACCTTCAGCAATCATGTCACAACGAACAATCCCGCCGAAAATGTTAACCAATACGGCTTTCACATTGTCATCAGACAGAATGATTTTGAATGCTTCTGCTACACGTTCTTTTGTAGCGCCACCACCAACATCAAGGAAGTTAGCTGGGAAACCACCATGCAGAGCAACAATATCCATGGTTCCCATAGCAAGGCCAGCACCATTTACCATGCAACCGATCGAGCCATCAAGCGCAACATAGTTCAGTTCGAACTTTGCAGCATGAGCTTCACGTTCATCTTCCTGAGATGGATCATGCATTTCCTGAAGATCTTTGTGACGGTAAACTGCGTTGCTATCAACACCAATCTTTGCATCCAAACAATGCAAATCGCCATCATCTTTGATCACTAGCGGGTTGATTTCGATTAACGCAAGATCTTTATCAATGAATAAATTCGCTAGGCCTACAAAGATCTTGGTGAATTGTTTGATTTGATCACCCTTCAAACCTAGTTTGAAAGCAAGATCACGACCTTGATATGGCTGAGGGCCAGCCAAAGGATCAATCGTCGCTTTTAGAATCTTTTCAGGTGTCTCTTCAGCCACCTTTTCAATCTCTACACCGCCTTCTGTAGACGCCATAAAAACAATTCGACGAGTTGAACGGTCTACCACAGCACCCAGATACAATTCCTGATCAATATCAGTACAGCTTTCAACCAGAATCTTACTTACTGGCTGGCCGTTTTCGTCTGTCTGATAAGTTACAAGATTTTTACCTAACCACTGGCTTGCAAATGCCGAAGCTTCGTCAGCTGATTTGATCAACTTAACACCACCGGCTTTACCTCGACCGCCCGCATGAACCTGGGCTTTAACAACCCACTCATCTCCGCCGATCTTCCTTGTTGCTTCAGCTGCTTCTTCTGGAGTATCAACTGCGTACCCCTCAGAAACAGGTAATCCATACTGTTTAAAGAGTTGTTTACCCTGGTATTCATGCAGGTTCATAGACTTATCACCTTTAAAATCAATCTCGTCAAATGTTCGAAATGTACTTGCTAAGGTTCTACTTACGTCGACGATTCGCTTTATGAATAGCGTGACCATTAACTGCCAATGCAGCTTCATGAACAGCTTCACATAACGCTGGATGCGGGAACATGGTCAAACCGATGTCTTCCGCTGTCGATCCAAACTCCATTGCGATCAAGATCTGCTGACACAAATCACCAGCATTAGGGCCAATTACATGACAACCTAAGATACGATCTGTTTCTTCATCAGCGATGATCTTAACCATCCCATCTGTATCATTAGCCGCTAAAGCACGGCCGTTTGCTGCAAATGGGAAAAAGCCTGCCTTATATTTCTCACCGGCAGCTTTTAATTCATCTTCTGTTTTACCTACCCAGGCAATTTCAGGGTGGGTATAGATTACAGAAGGAACTAAATCGTAATTTACTTGAGCCTTCTCACCTGCGATACGCTCAGCAACCATCACACCTTCTTCAGATGCTTTGTGCGCTAGCATAGGGCCACGAACAACGTCACCAATGGCATATACGCCAGGCACGTCAGTTGCGCATTGCTCATTAACGTAGATAAATCCACGCTCATCCATTGTCACACCGCTATCAACTGAAAGTAGACCTTCAGTGTATGGGCGACGACCAACAGCAACAATAAGCTTGTCGACAACGACTTCCTGATCACCGTCTTTATCCGTATAAGAGACAGTTACAGCTTTACGTTTGATATCTGTGCCTGTTACACGCGCACCAGTACGAATATCTAGACCTTGCTTGGAAAGAATTTTCTGTGCTTCACGCGCGATCTGACGATCAACAACACTTAAGAAATCTTCTTGCGCTTCAAGAACAACCACTTCAGAACCTAAACGATTCCAAACACTACCAAGCTCAAGACCAATAACACCGGCACCAATAACACCAAGGCGCTTAGGAACAGACTGGAATTCAAGAGCTCCAGTAGAATCTACAATGATGTCATCTTTAAGAGGAGCAGGTGGAATTTCAACGGGTACAGAACCAGTTGCGATAATTACATTATCTGCTTCTAGCTGCTTGGTATTACCATCATGATCGGTAAATTCTACTACTTTGCCAGCTAGCAACTTACCAGTACCTTCAAATGGTGTTACGCCATTGCTTTTGAAAAGACCAGCAACACCAAACGTAAGTTTCTCTACAACTTCATCTTTGCGCTGGATCATGCGAGGCACGTCCATATCAACTTTCTTGATGCCAATACCATGCGTTTCGAATTCTTCGGCCGCATCGTGGTATTTATGAGACGTATCAAGTAAAGCTTTAGAAGGAATACAACCAACATTAAGGCAAGTACCACCGAATGTTGGCTTTCCATTTTTATTAATGTACTTATCAATACAGGCCGCTTTCAATCCCAATTGTGCAGCTCGTATTGCTGCAACATAACCGCCTGGACCACCACCAATTACTACTACGTCAAATTTTTCTGACATTGTTCATTCCTTTAGATGCCAGCCCTTGGGCTGGCTATGTGGTTAGATAGAGTCTTACAGATTAAGAAGGATCTTCGCTGGTTCTTCTAACAGTTCCTTAATAGAAACCAGGAATTGTACTGCTTCTTTACCATCAATCAGGCGATGATCATAGGACAAAGCAAGATACATCATAGGAAGAACAACTACCTCACCGTTCACTGCCATAGGTCTTTCCTGGATCTTATGCATACCAAGAATTGCAGTTTGTGGTGGGTTAAGGATTGGGGTTGACATTAGAGAACCGAATACACCGCCATTTGTGATCGTAAACGTACCACCCTGCATGTCTTCGATTGCCAACTTCCCTTCTCTAGCTTTTGAACCGTAGTCTTTAATAGTGCCTTCGATATCAGCCAGGGTCATACCATCAGAATCACGTAGAACAGGAACGACAAGTCCACGATCACTTGATACAGCCACACCTACATCGTAGTAACCATGATAAACAATATCATTACCATCAATAGAGGCGTTAACTTCAGGGAATTTCTTAAGAGATTCAACCGCAGCTTTTACGAAGAAAGACATAAAACCAAGCTTCGTACCGTGAGTCGATTCGAATTGGTCTTTATATTTTGCTCGCAAATCCATGATAGGCTTCATGTTAACTTCGTTAAACGTAGTCAACATTGCCGCATCATGCTGAGCACTCAATAGACGCTTGGCAATGCTTGCACGAAGACGAGTCATTGGGACTCGTTTTTCCAAGCGACCTTCCTGATTCATCGGTACAGAAATTGGTGCTGGAGCAGGAGCTGCTGGCGCTGCAGGGGCTGGAGCAGGCGTTTCAGCAACGGCTGAAGAACCTGAAAGGTCGGACTGTTTAATGAAGTTAACAACATCTTCTTTAGTTACTAGACCGTTTTTGCCAGATCCAGCAACTTGAGCTGTCTCGATGCCATTTTCTTCCATCAGTTTACGAGCAGCAGGACTAGCCACTGCACCTTCAACTGGTTGTGGAGCTTCTTCAGCAGCAGGTGCAGGCTCTTCGGTGGTTGCACCGGCAGCACCTTCTTCGAAGATAGCAATAACTTCATTACTCAGGACAATGTCGCCTTCGCCTTTTTTGACTTCAGCAATAACACCATCAGCGGGTGCTGCAACTTCTAATACTACTTTGTCCGTTTCGATATCTACAATGAGTTCATCACGAGAAACTGCTTCACCTGGTTGTTTATGCCAAGTTGCAATATTCCCTTCAGCAACTGATTCTGGAAATGTGGGCGCTTTAATTTCTATGGCCATGCTTACTTCCTTACAATAATTATTTTGCCAATCAAAAGCCTTAACCAACCAAGGCGTCGTCAATAAGTTTGTTTTGCTGTTCTACGTGAAGAGCCATATAACCAGCTGCTGGAGATGCAGAAGCATCACGACCTGCATAGTCCAGCTCGTATTCAAGATTAGCAAACTTGAGCGAACGAGCAACACGACGCATGTGGTGCTGACTGCTGTACCATGCACCTTGGTTCATCGGTTCTTCTTGACACCAAACGATTTTCTCAACGTTTTTGTAGCCCTTAAGCGCATCTTTAAGATCATCCTCAGGGAATGGATAAAGCTGCTCAATACGTACAATCGCTACATCGTTAATTTCACGTTCACGACGGGCTTGAAGCAAGTCGTAATAAACCTTACCAGAACACAAAACAACACGTTTCACGTCCTTAGGTTTTAGTGTGTCAATTTCATTGATCACTGTTTGGAAAGAACCTTCAGATAGGTCTTCCAAAGTAGAAATAGCTTCTTTGTGACGAAGTAAACTCTTCGGTGTCAAAGCAACCAAAGGTTTACGTAGCGGACGGATCACCTGACGACGCAACATATGGAAAACCTGAGCTGGAGTCGTAGGTAAACAAACCTGAATATTATGCTCAGCACACAATTGCAAATAACGCTCTAAACGTGCGGAAGAGTGTTCAGGCCCCTGCCCTTCATAGCCATGAGGCAACAACATAGTCAGACCACATAGTCGACCCCACTTATGCTCACCAGAAGTAATAAATTGGTCAATTACAACTTGTGCACCATTCGCGAAATCACCAAATTGCGCTTCCCATACAACAAGTGCGTTTGGTTGAGTTGTCGCATAGCCATACTCAAAAGCCAGAACAGCTTCTTCAGACAAGAAAGAGTCAAAGATCTGGAAAGGCACATTTTCAGTAGCTAATTTTTCTAAAGCAATATGACGTGACGCGTCTTTTTGACTATGAAGAACCGCATGACGGTGCGAGAAAGTACCTCGACCTACGTCTTGCCCGGTAATACGGATTGGATGGCCTTCATGCAGTAGTGTGGCATAAGCCATTGTCTCGGCATAACCCCAGTTAATAGGCATTGCCCCTACTGTCATTTTTCGACGATCTTCAACAATCTTTTGTACCTGACGCTGAACTACAAACCCTTCAGGCAATTCCGTTAGCTGGTTTGCCAAGTTCTGAAGCGTTTTTAGTTCGATCTTGGTGTCATGGTATGCAGTCCAGTCATGACCTAGATATGGATGCCAATCAACGAACATGGATTCATTTGGCTCACGCACAAGACTTTTAACAACGTGATGGCCATTATCAAGAGCATCGCGATAGTCATTAACTACTGAATCATATTCACTCTTGTCGATCACACCTTCAGAAATCAATTTGTTAGCGTAAAGCTCACAGGTGGATTTTTGTGAACGAATCTTGTCATACATAAGAGGCTGTGTACCAGAAGGTTCATCAGCTTCGTTATGACCACGACGACGATAACAAATCAGGTCAATTACAATGTCTTTCTTAAATTCGAATCGATAATCAGCTGCTAATTGAGTAACAAAGAAAACAGCTTCAGGGTCATCAGCGTTCACATGGAAGATTGGAGCCTGAACCATCTTGGCAACGTCAGTACAGTACTCAGTTGACCGAGCATCTTCTCTCAGCGACGTTGTAAATCCAACCTGGTTATTAACGATTACGTGAACTGTACCGCCCGTTTTGTATGCTCGAGTTTGGGAGGCCTGGAATGTTTCCATAACCACACCTTGTCCAGCAAATGCAGCATCACCGTGGATACTAATTGGCATAACAGTTGTACCTACAGGGTCTTTACGACGATCTTGTCTTGCACGTACAGAGCCCTCAACCACAGGAGAAACAATTTCAAGGTGAGACGGGTTAAACGCTAATGCCAAGTGAACTTCGCCACCTGGTGTCATTACGTTTGATGAGAAACCTTGGTGATACTTCACATCGCCAGAGCTATCAAACTTAGCTCGACCTTCAAACTCATCGAAAAGGTCAGCTGGAGACTTACCTAATGTGTTAATTAGTAAATTCAAACGACCACGGTGAGCCATACCAATAACAACTTCTTGTACTTGATAAGTACCTGCTCGTTGAATCAACTCATCCATTAATGGAATAAGTGATTCACCACCTTCTAGACCAAAACGCTTGGTCCCTGGATATCTGGATTGAAGGTATTTTTCTAAACCTTCTGCAGCAACAAGTCTTTCCAAGATATGTTTAGAAACTTCAGAGCTGTATTTTGGATGAGATTTAACGCTTTCCAGACGCTGTTGCAACCATTCTTTTTCGGCCGTATCAACGATATGCATGTACTCAGCACCTACTGAACTACAGTAAGTCTTTTCCAGAGTATCAATTATGTCTGCCAATGTTGCGTGATCAGAACCTGTGGCAAGGTTACCACTTTGGAAGACTGTATCCAGATCAGCGTTAGACAAACCATGGTAGCCAAGCTGTAAATCAGGTACGTCTTCG
>Ga0255776_10004935_pt1 | contig 13977 bp, 8 predicted proteins | sample 071ome_19_FD_179974 | JGI IMG/M metagenome (GOLD analysis project Ga0255776, IMG submission 179974) | Coastal salt marsh microbial communities from the Groves Creek Marsh, Skidaway Island, Georgia - 071413AT metaG (version 2) | ecosystem: Environmental > Aquatic > Marine > Intertidal zone > Salt... | reverse complement strand
GGATTGAAAACCTGGTGCTTTCAGGTGCCGGCACAGCCGTTCGAGGCAGAGTAAATGTTGCTGTTGTTGCGGGTGCTGCATCGGATTCAAGCTTTAATAAATTATCTGTTTCCGGCAATGTTCAGGCAGAAAAATATGCCGGTTTGGTCATCGGTAATGCCATGTTTAATACTCACATCAAAAATATTTCTTTAGCAGGCTCTGTTGCATCGAACTCCTATGCCGGAGGATTAGTTGGCAGAATCGAAAGTAAAAGCTCTAGCTCAAGAAATACCATGGACTCGATACTCAGTACGGTAGCGGTATCAGCGTCAAGCTCTGTATTGCCTATATATGGTTATTCATTATATTTAGATATGACGAATGTCTATTGGGCTAAAGATATTGTTGAAACGACGAATAGTTTTTTTAGTAATCAGCGCATACATTATTTGGGGTTAAACTTGGCGGTATTGCAATGTGCCATTGCAGAAAATTCAGATTATACCTCCGGTTGTGTATCGGAAGACGGAAGTGCTGAAGGCTTTAGTAAGCCAGTTATTTTGTTCAATCAATGGGATCCTGAGGTCTGGGATTTTGGTACATCTACGCAATTGCCAGGCTTGAAATTTAGTCATGCGGTTGTTCGTGATAATGATGGTGATGGTGTAACAGATGCCGAAGATGCCTGGCCAGATGATCGTGCTGTAGCTATCGACAGGGATGATGATGGTCATCCGGATAAATGGAATATCAGCTGCGACGAGCAATGTCGTATAAACAGTGGTTTTCAACTGGATGGTTTTCCACAATTAGCCGGGGCCTGGAAAGATGATGACCACGATGGCCTGGTGGATGAAAAAAATACCGCTTGTATCATTAACTGTGATGTCCCGGATGCCTTATTAGATAACAATCTGAGTGATTATGATAACGATGGCATCGTCGATGCGATTGATGAGGATGACGATGGCATTAATGGTACAGATGCGGATGCAGACAGTGATGGCCTGATCGATATTGCCAGCTTGGCACAGCTGAATGCTATGCGTTATGAATTAAAAGGTGCAGGGCTGAAAATGAATGCCGATGGCAATACGGATTCATCCGGTTGTCCTTTTATTATTTATCGGGGCACTTACCAGCGGCGTTGTCATGGATATGAGCTGATTCAGGATCTGGATTTTGATAGTAATAGTGATGGTATAGTTAACGGCGATGATCACAATGGTCTTTATTGGTATGAAAATGATATCGGTGAAGGTATGGGGTGGCGACCGATTGCTATGGAAAGCTTGTATAGCTATTTTAGCGCAACCTTTAATGGTAATGGTCACACGATTAAAAACCTTTATATAAACCGATCCGGCAATTCGGATGTTGGTTTGTTTAGTAAGACTTCGGATGCAAAAATTGAAAATCTTATTATTGCCGGGCCCGCCACCTTTATTAAGGGTGGATATGCTGTCGCTGCACTGGTAGGTGAATCTACTCGCTCTCAGTTTAATAAAATCTCAGTTTTTGCTCGTTTGCGGGCACGAGGAAGTTCTGGCTTGGTGGTAGGTGATGCTCAGCGTAGTACAAAAATTCAAAAGGTGATTGCATCTGGCTCTATTGAACAGGCTGATGAAAACGGATTGAGCGATGCTGGTGGTATTGTTGGACGCTCTTTATTTGAAGAGAATGTGGTGCAGCAAAGTATCAGTACCGTGAAAATATCCAGCACTGGAGATATAGGGGGTATCGTAGGATTTGACAATAAAAATCAGATCACTAGCAGCTATTGGGCTAAGGATTATTCAGGCATTGAGCGTAGTTTAGGCAGCTCAGTTGAGGATAGTTATGTCGGCCTTAACTTGGATACTTTGCAATGCCCGCTTGCTGAGAATGCTGGTTTTGAATCTGGTTGTGTCTCTAACGATGGCAGCTCTGAAGGCTTAACCGGGCCGATTATTGTTTATAACCAATGGGATTCCGCAGATTGGGATTTTGGCACTGCTGATCAATTGCCTGCACTGAAGTTTGGCAATGATATTTATAGAGATTCAGATCTGGATGGTGCTCTGGATGAAGACGATGCCTTTGTCGATAACCCTGCAGCCTCGCTGGATAGCGATAAAGATAGTATGCCTGATATTTGGAATCCAATATGCGAGGCGCCGGAGTGTCAACAATCTTCAGGTCTTGAAGCGGATCCATCGCCAAACGACATAGATAACGATGGCGTGCCGGATTTAATTGACACTGACAATAGCCGTGATAATGGTAAGCCTTCCTTGCTCACAATACCGACGGATATTTCAGAACTGGTGAACAGTGCTGATGCGATTGCATTTGAGGCGGATCGAGATTATATCGATCAACTCTATTCCCAGTTAAGTGCAGAAGATTTTGTCGACGCTGCAGAAGTTCTGACGTTCAAAGCTTTTGTTGCTGGACAGGAAATGGTTCGCAATGCGGAAGGTGGCTTTAATTTTGACTCTGGTTTAATTGTCATCGACTGGGTGGCCATCGATACCTCTGGCAACGAAAGTGATGCCTTGCAGCAAAAATTATTTATTTATCCCCAGGTGCGCTTTAGCAGCCCTGATTCAATTAGTGGTGAATTCAATAATGCTGAAATCGTGCTGGCGTTATCGGGCGATGCCCCTGAATACCCGGTGATCATTGAACTGCAAGTTGATACTGATTCAAGCACGGCAATGCAGCCTGATGTGGCTGAGAGTTTTGACCTGACGGCTAAGCATCAACTGGTCATTAATGCTGGTGATGATCCTGAGTCACTGAATAGAGAGGCCACTTTTATTATTCCTGTTGCCGATGGTGGTGAATCTGAAGTGGATGAAACACTGCTGTTGAATATTGTTACTGTCAAAGATGATTCTCAGGTTTATGCCGAAGGCGCGATTGATGCTGAGCACTCCAGCCATGAATTAACCATCACCGAAACGAATCTGCCACCGATTATTGAGTTAGTGGTGAAGCAGGCTGGTGCTGAAACAAATGAAGTTATACAAGACGGTGGTGAAGTGACTATCACTGCATTGGTTACGGATCCAAATGGCAAAGACAGCCATAGCTTTGTTTGGGATGTGAATTCTTTAGGGTTTAACGCAACGTTAGAATCTGAATTCGTCTTTGATCCGGCGCAGGTGGCGGCGGGTAATTATCTTGTTTCGGTTGTAGCGACTGATAATGGGATTAACCCTTTATCTGTTGAAAGGGAAGTGGTGTTGTCTGTGGTTGCCGGGGCTGTTGTTGAGCCAGGGCCTGATCCTGGTGAAGCCCCGGATAATGGTTCGGGTGGCGGTGGCTCTTCCGGTGGAGGCTCTTCTGGTGGAGGTGCTATGCACTGGTGGTTATTGATGGCAATGATGTTGTTGATTTATCGTCGCCAGTATCGAGTCTGATCCGTTATCGAAAGACAAAAAAGCCGAAGCTTATTAAGCAAGCTTCGGCTTTTTTATCGGTGAAGAATTAATTCTCTGGGAGTTAATAATAAAGAGAGTTAAACCTTACCTAAAATGTGCGCGATACCACGCTCAACCATCTGCTGCATACCACGAGGCTTACCACTTGGGTCGAAGACCATGGATACCAACATCTGAGAGTTACCAAGCAACCAGCGGGCGCGCTCAGCAGCAGATAAGCCTGGTGCCAGATCGCCATCTTTAATCGCTTTGTCGATTTGCTTGCTGATCAGGGCCAACAGCTTATTCTGGAAGTCCAGGTATTGTGGCCAGATGTCTTCACGGATAGAGCAGCTCCATTCCAGCCATACTTTTACATACGCAGGCTTGTCTTCACATACTTGCAGGAAGGCCTTGATGTGATTGGCAATCGCCACCAGGGGTTCATCTCCTTGGGCATAGACTTCTTCCGCCAGACCAATCAGGTAGCTATCGACTTCCGCCAGTACGGCATCAACCAGATCTTCACGGGTATTGAAATAATTGAATACAGTAGCGACGGATACGCCACCCATTTCGGCAATTTCCGTATGCCCTCCACGACCAATTCCTCTGGCTGCAAAAGCTTCGACCGCATAGTCAAGAAGCAAACGCTTACGCTCTTCTGGTGGTAAGCGGCGACGTCCGTCAACGGCAACAGGCATGTGATTATCCCTCTGATGGTTCGGTTGTATAAAAGTTGTCGTAATTTTCCACCTATTAAACCTGTCAGTAACAATAGCAACAAGCGCTAATTAGGAATTATGTCGATCAGTTCTTATTAATCTTGTTACTACTCTGACATCTGTATGAAAAACAGACAAAAACGGCGTTTTATGGCTATGACTAACAAGAAATTTTCTCATCCTGATCTAAGTCTATATTGATAGGGTTGTTATTTTAATTGATTTAGTTGTCATTACTGGAAGATTGCTAAGTATGCTCAAGGCGTTGTAGTACGGCTGTTCCACGTTGGTCGAATACTTGTCTAAGTGGTCTGAAAAAAATCTCCGGAGGCTATTTTTTGATTTTGAGGTGGATTTTAAGGCACCAAAGCAGGGTAATTGAGCCGAATTCGATACTGGCTTTTGGATAGGGCTTCTGGTATGATTCGCGACCAGATTATCGGCCTGCGTAGTGGAAGCTAAACGTGGGTCAGCGTCGGACCAGATGATAACCAGGTCCGTGAAACAGGTCGTGAGAAACGCGTGTATGTAGCAATTTCAGAAAAAGCGGGGTGGGGTCATACTCATCCCGCTTTTTTGCGACCTGACGCCGGGGAATTTCATTCGTGAAACCCCAAAAGCATGGCCTTTGGCTATGCTGAATTGACCGTATTTGATTGAGTACTTCGGGGACTAAAGCCTTGTCTATAACAGCCATTCTTGCTCTGGAAGACGGTAGCATCTTTAAAGGTGTTGCCATTGGTGCAGAAGGACAATCCGTTGGGGAGGTAGTATTCAATACCTCTATGACGGGTTATCAGGAGATCCTGACCGATCCTTCCTACGCAAACCAAATCGTTACACTGACTTACCCTCACATTGGTAACTACGGTACTAACAGCGAAGACGAAGAGTCTAGTGGTATCTATGCCAAAGGTCTGGTAATTCGTGACCTGCCTCTGATCGCTTCTAACTTCCGTAGTGAAAAAGCGCTGGATGAGTACCTGAAAGAACACAATATTCTGGGTATCGCTGATATCGATACTCGTCGCCTGACGCGCATTCTGCGTGAAAAAGGCTCGCTGGACGGCTGCATTATTGCTGGTCCGGATGCGGGTTCTGACGAAAACATTGCTAAGGCGATTGAAGCAGCGAAAGCTTTCCCAGGCCTGAAAGGCATGGACCTGGCGAAAGAAGTCACTACTGCTGATAACTACAAGTGGACCGAGCAAGACTGGACCTTAGGTCAGGGCTTCGGCGAACTGAAAGACGCTAAATACAAAGTGGTTGCTTATGACTTCGGTGTTAAGCGCAATATCCTGCGCCTGTTAGCTGAACGTGGTTGTGATCTGACGGTTGTTCCTGCTCAGACTCCGGCTGCGGAAGTACTGGCGATGAACCCGGACGGCATCTTCCTGTCCAATGGCCCTGGTGACCCAGAGCCATGTACTTACGCCATTGAAGCGATTCAGGAAATCCTGAAAACCGACATCCCGGTATTTGGTATCTGTTTGGGTCACCAGCTGCTGGCATTAGCCTCTGGCGCCAAAACGGTAAAAATGCCGCACGGCCACCACGGTGGTAACCACCCGGTTCAGGATCTTGAAACTGGCGTTGTTATGATCACGTCTCAGAACCACGGATTCGCGGTTGATGAAGACAGCCTACCAGCCACGTTAAAAGCGACTCATAAGTCTCTTTTCGATGGCACTTTGCAAGGTATCGAGCGCACTGACAAACCTGCTTTCAGCTTCCAGGGTCACCCTGAAGCGAGCCCAGGTCCACGTGACGTTGCTCCATTGTTTGATCGTTTCATCGATCTGATCGAAGCCGCTAAGAAGTAGGATATAAGCCATGCCAAAACGTACCGACATAAACAGTATTCTAATCATTGGCGCTGGTCCGATCATCATCGGTCAGGCTTGTGAATTCGACTATTCTGGCGCACAGGCTTGTAAGGCCCTGCGTGAAGAGGGTATCCGCGTTATTCTTGTGAACTCTAACCCAGCCACAATTATGACCGACCCATCAATGGCGGATGCAACGTACATCGAACCGATCACGGTTGATACCGTTGCTAACATCATTGAAAAAGAACGCCCAGACGCTATCTTGCCCACCATGGGCGGCCAGACCGCACTGAACTGCGCATTAGGCCTTGAGTCTGCTGGCATCTTAGAAAAATTCAATGTTGAAATGATCGGCGCTAAAGCTGATGTAATCGACAAAGCGGAAGACCGTGACCGTTTCGACCAGGCGATGAAAAAGATTGGTTTGGAATGTCCACGCGCGGGCATCGCCCACAGCATGGAAGAAGCGCGCGAAGTTCAAAAGGGCTTAGGCTTCCCATGTATTATTCGTCCTTCTTTCACCATGGGTGGTACCGGTGGTGGTATCGCGTATAACAAAGAAGAGTTTGAAGAAATCTGTACTCGTGGCCTGGACCTGTCGCCAACCAGCGAGCTGCTGATCGATGAGTCTCTGATCGGCTGGAAAGAATACGAGATGGAAGTTGTGCGTGATAAAAACGACAACTGCATCATCATCTGTTCGATCGAAAACTTTGATGCCATGGGTGTACACACAGGTGACTCCATCACTGTTGCACCGGCTCAAACTCTGACCGACAAAGAATTGCAAATCATGCGTGATGCCTCGCTGGCAGTACTGCGTGAAATTGGCGTAGAAACCGGTGGTTCTAACGTTCAGTTCGGTATTAATCCAAAAGACGGCCGTATGGTTGTGATCGAGATGAACCCACGTGTTTCTCGTTCATCCGCACTGGCGTCTAAAGCAACTGGTTTCCCGATTGCTAAAATCGCCGCTAAGCTGGCGATTGGTTATACCCTGGATGAATTGCAAAACGACATTACTGGTGGTGCAACCCCTGCATCGTTTGAGCCTTCCATCGATTATGTTGTTACTAAGATTCCTCGTTTCACTTTCGAGAAATTCCCAACAGCGGATGGCCGCTTAACCACACAGATGAAATCTGTGGGTGAAGTGATGGCAATGGGCCGTACCCAGCAAGAATCACTGCAGAAAGCACTGCGTGGTCTGGAAGTGGGTGTAAGTGGCTTCGACCCAATCATCGACCTTGATTCTGAAGGTGCGATGGACAAAATTATTTCTGAACTGAAAACTCCGGGTGCCGATCGCATTTGGTACATCGGTGACGCATTCCGTGCCGGTTTAAGTGTTGAAGAAATCTACCAGCACTCAGGTGTTGATCCATGGTTCCTGGTTCAGATCGAAGACATCATTAAAGATGAAGCCGAGGTAGCACAAAGCAGCTTAACCTCGATGGACGCTGATCGTATCTTCCGTCTGAAGCGCAAAGGTTTTGCGGATGCGCGTCTGGCTGAGCTGCTGGGTGTGTCTGAAAAAGCATTCCGTAAGCAACGTCAGAAGTTAGGTGTTCGTCCGGTTTATAAGCGTGTTGATACCTGTGCGGCCGAGTTCTCTACCGACACCGCTTACATGTACTCTACTTATGAAGAAGAGTGTGAAGCGAACCCAACGGATAAAGAAAAAATCATCGTATTGGGTGGTGGTCCGAACCGTATTGGCCAGGGTATCGAATTCGATTACTGCTGTGTACACGCTGCATTTGCTGCCAAAGATTTAGGTTACGAAGCCATCATGGTGAACTGTAACCCTGAAACGGTTTCTACCGACTACGATACTTCCGATCGTCTGTTCTTCGAGCCGGTAACTCTGGAAGATGTTTTAGAAATTGTTGATAAAGAACAGCCAAAAGGCGTGATCGTTCAGTACGGTGGTCAAACGCCACTGAAACTGGCGAACGAATTAGAAGCCGCTGGTGTACCGATTATTGGTACTTCTCCAGAAGCAATTGACCGTGCTGAAGACCGTGAGCGTTTCCAGCAAATGATTCAGCGTCTGGGTCTGAAGCAGCCAGTGAACGCCACTGTGCGCTCTACTGAAGAAGCGATTTCTAAAGCCAACGAAATTGGTTTCCCATTAGTTGTACGTCCTTCCTATGTATTAGGTGGTCGTGCGATGGAAATCGTAAACAACGAAGAATCTCTGCGTCGCTACATGCGTGAAGCAGTTCAGGTTTCTAACGATTCTCCGGTACTGCTGGACTACTTCTTAAACCGTGCGGTTGAAGTAGACATTGATGCAGTATGTGACGGCGAACAAGTTGTGATCGGCGCTATCATGCAGCACATCGAGCAAGCAGGTATTCACTCTGGTGACTCAGCTTGTTCTCTGCCTCCGTACAGCCTGTCTGAAGATGTTCAGAACCGTATGCGTGAGCAAGTAAAAGCCATGGCGTTAGAGTTGGGTGTAGTTGGTCTGATGAATACTCAGCTGGCTTACCAGGATGACGAGATCTACGTGATCGAAGTTAACCCACGTGCTTCCCGTACCGTACCTTTCGTTTCTAAGTGTATCGGTAATTCTTTGGCTGCGATTGCAGGTAAAGTAATGATGGGTAAAACACTGGCTGAGCTTGGTTTTACCGAAGAAATCATTCCAGAGCACTTCTCTGTAAAAGAAGCGGTATTCCCGTTCAATAAATTCCAGGGCGTAGATCCAATCTTAGGCCCTGAAATGAAATCGACCGGTGAAGTGATGGGCGCAGGCGCTACCTTCGGCGAAGCTTTCTACAAAGCTCAACTGGGTGCAGGTGAGAAGTTACCAACAGAAGGTAAAGTCTTCATCTCTGTACGTGACGCCGATAAAGAAGGTGTTGTGGCGGTTGCACAAGGTTTCGCTAAGTTAGGCTTCAGCCTGATCGCAACTGGCGGTACTCATGCTAAGTTGGTTGAAGCTGGCATCGAAGTTGAGCGCATCAACAAAGTGAACGAAGCACGTCCAAACATTGTTGATACCATTAAGAACGATGAAATCGCCTTGATTGTGAATACCACTGAAGGCACACAAGCCATTGCCGATTCTGCTGACATTCGTCGCAGCGCGCTGCAGCACAAAGTAACTTACACAACGACTTTAGCGGGTGCTGAAGCGGTTGTTGAAGGCTTGAATGCTGAAGGCCTGAACGTTGTTCGTCGTTTACAGGAAATTCACGCAGCGCTTTAAGCGCGCCAGGGCCTGCTTGCAGCAGGCCCTTGAGGGAAAATATTATGCAAAAGTATCCAATGACAGTGGAAGGCGAAGCGGCATTACAGGCTGAGTTAACGGAATTAAAAACCGTTGCCCGCCCTAAAGTAATCCAGGATATCGCAGAAGCTCGTGAACACGGTGACCTGAAAGAAAATGCTGAATATCACGCAGCCCGTGAACAGCAAGGCTTTATTGAAGGCCGTATTCAGGACATCGAAGGTAAGTTATCTAACTCTCAGGTAATTGATGTTAAATCGATTCCTCATACGGGTAAGGTGATTTTCGGTACGACAGTAAGCCTGATCAATCTGGATACTGAAGAAGAAATGACGTACCAAATTGTTGGTGACGACGAAGCGGATATTAAAAACGCTAAGATTTCTGTTTCTTCTCCAATCGCGCGCGCTTTAATCGGTAAAGAAGAAGGCGAAGTGGTTGTTGTTCAGGTGCCAGCCGGTGCTGTTGAATACGAAATTGACGAAGTTAAGCACGTATAGTTAATTAACTTTAGTCACAACACTTAATTTCGTAGCTTGAGAAAGCTAAAAAGAAAGCCCTGCTTGAGTAATCAAGCGGGGCTTTTTATTTACTGCCCGAACGCATCTATTAATTAAATCGACACTGTGGAGTAGTCAGGTCAAATTTATCTTTTTCACCTTGAATATAATCGATAAAGGTACGCATGCGTTTAGGTTTGCTGCGCAATGGTCGATAGACCAGATAAATGGGTAATAAGCCAGAATTCCAATCCGGCAAAACTCTGACCAGAGACTCGTTTTTTAAATCGCATAACACAGTATTCAATGGCAATTGGGCAATACCGATACTCTGACGAGTGGCTTGTTTGATAGCTTCAAGGCTTGAACAACTGAAGTTGCTGGAGACCTCAACTTGCTGGGTTTGTTGTTCAGATACCAGATTCCAGGTCATGCCTTCTTCCATATAAAAACAGCTGATGCCGTTATGCTTGATAAGATCCGCTGGGGATTCGGGTACACCATGAGATTTCAGGTATTCAGGGCTGGCCACCAGTACCTTAGTTGAAGTGCCAATCTCTCGGGCGATCAGGCGATCATCATTGACCTGACCCACACGAATTGCCATATCAAAACCACTGGTAAACAGATCGACATACTCATTAGAGAGTTCCAGGGATATGTGAACCTTTGGCCATTTCTTAAGAAAGTCCGGCAATATCTCTTGCGCAATATAACTGCCCATCATGGTCGGTACCGACAATCGTATTGAGCCTTGCACGTGTTGCTCTAATTCCTGCACGTCCTGACTCAATGTCTTCAGTTCTTCCAGCAGGAATTCTGCTCGTTCTCGCACCATCTGACCCGCTTCGGTGATTAGAATCCGGCGGGTAGAGCGTTCCAGTAGTGGAGTTTCCAGGTGTTCTTCCAGTTTGGAGATGGCTTTACTGACGGTAGATTTTGGCAGTCCCATATCATCGGCGCAGTGAGTAACGCTCATATGCTTACAGGTATTCGCGAAGATCTGCAGGGTGCGAAAATCGACTGTTTCTAAATTTCGAACAAACACTTTCAAAATGCCTAATTGTTTCTCTGTTGCCTAACCCTAATCTATCTAACCATCGCAAGCAAACATATAGCAAGGTAAGACAATGTCTCAATCCCAATCTCTGTTCTCAGGTATCCAGTTAGGCGACTCTGAGCTCAATAACCGTATCGCCATGGCGCCATTGACCCGGGTACGTGCTGAAAATCACATACCGACTGACTTGATGGTGGAATATTACGCCCAACGTGCCAGTGCAGGTCTGATCATTGCCGAAGCAACCATGGTGGCAGAAGGTACGTCCGCTTTTGTGGCTGAGCCCGGTATTTATTCACAGGCTCAAATCGAGGGTTGGAAAAAGGTGACAGATGCTGTGCATGAGAAGGGTGGCAAAATCTACCTGCAGATCTGGCATGGCGGTCGAGCATGCCATCCACTGATGAATGAAGGTAAAACTCCTGTTGCTGCCAGTGCGATCGCGGTTACTAATGACGAAGCTCATACCGCTGAGGGGAGCAAACCCTACACTGTACCCCGTGCGTTAGAAGTGGAAGAAATTCCCGAGGTTGTTGAAGCTTTCCGTCAGGCCGCTATCAATGCTAAAGAGGCTGGTTTCGATGGTATTGAAGTTCATAGTGCTAATGGTTACCTGTTGGATAACTTTTTGCGCGATGGCTCTAACCAGCGTACTGATGAATATGGTGGTTCAGTAGAAAACCGTGCGCGCTTATTGTTTGAAGTGCTCGATGCGGTAGTGGCTGTATGGGGAGCGGAGAATGTTGGAGTTCGTACTTCACCATTGAATAGCTTCAACAGCATGAAAGATTCTGACCCGATTGGTCTGACTAAATACCTGGCTGAAAAATTCAATGATTATGAATTGGCTTATTGGCATTTAATGCGGGCTGACTTTTTTGGTGAGCAGCAAGGTGATGTCATGACCCCAGCTCGTGAAATCTATAACGGTGTATTGATGGGGAATATGGGTTACAGCCAGCAAGAAGCAGAGCAAGCATTGGCCGATAATAAACTTGATATGGTGGCTTTCGGAGTGCCATTCATTGCTAATCCTGACTTGGTTGAACGTTTTAAAAATGGTGCTGAACTGAATGAAGCTGATCCGAACTTTTTTTATGTTGGTGGAGAACAGGGGTATACCGATTATCCACTATTAGAGGAAGCGGTTGAGGCTTAAGTCCGTTTAGATTCTGAAAGAGGTATGCTGGCTTCAGGGGCCCGGGTTTCATGGATGAAATGAAGCCAGCTTCAACAAACTGTTATTATTCGCTCTTACATTCAGATGCAAAGTCAGTAAGGAGAAGACTATGGCTAATCTGAATTGAAGAAAAAAGTCTGGAAACGCTATCTTAAAGCCATAGATCGCCGCAATGAATATATTACCTTCCTAGCTTGCAGTCAGGATCAGACTGCCCAGTCCGAGGAAAATAAGAAATCCCATCACATCGGTTATGGTGGTTAGTATGACAGCTGATGCGACGGCTGGGTCGATATTCATCTTTTGCAATATAAATGGAATATAGGTGCCGGATGCCGCTGCGGCCAGGCTGTTGCAAACGATGGCGACCCAAATAATCAATCCAATGCCCACGGATGAAAACCACCAACTAACGACGAGGGCTATGATTGCGCCTATCAAGAAGCCATTAAAAATGGCAATTTTCATTTCCTTATTGAAGAGTAACTTTATGTTCATGTTGTGAACATGCCCCAGTGCTAAGCCTCGGACTGTCACAGCCAAGGTCTGACTGCCAGCGATGCCCCCCATGCTTGCAACCACTGGCATCAGGATCGCCAAAGCGACAACTTGTTGCAATGTACCTTCAAACCAGCCGATAACCCAGGAGGCAAGGAAGGCTGTCAGCAAATTGATGCATAACCATAAGCCACGAGGGCGCACTGCTTTTAACAGCGGCGAGAATAAGTCTTCATCTTCAACGGCTTTATCGGCACTGGTTTGTACCAGTTTGGGTTGAGCCATGTTAAGCAGCACGGCTACTGACAAGGCGCCAACTGCTTTATTGTCATTCAATACAGGAACGTAAGGGATATCTTCTTCAAAGTGATAAACACTAGCAAAATCAAGAATGTTTTGCTCAATGCCTACCCCCTGGATTGGGCGTGCGATGTCCTCTACCAGGGTATCTTCACTGACATTGAACAAAATAGACGTGGGGATATAGCCAATCAGTTCTCTGGTATCGTTAACCAGAAATATCGCGGTGATGGAGTCTTTCTTTTTAAGTCTTCTTAGTACCGCAGCAATAGAGATGCCTTCTCTGACACGCAAAAAGTTGCGCAGCACATAGCGGCCAACTTGTTCTTCGCTGTAGCTCAGGGCATCGGTAAGCGCGGTATCCTGGTCCATATCCAGGATGATACTGTCGAGCAAATCCTTAGGCAGAGCGGCAGCGTAGTTAGCAATTTTATTGGCGTCAGCCTGCTCCTGAATGGCGATCCGTGCGCCATCATCCAGATGTTTGATGATGCTATGGGCTGTCTGGTTTTGCAGGCAGGCGATGACATCCCAGATTTCTGACTTATTTAATAAAGGCCACAGTGCTAAGCGCTGGTTAACTGGGATAGACTCAAAAATCTGAGCCTTACCCAGAGGGTCCAGCTGCTGAAAGGTTTCTTTCAGGTTGTTGTCCAGCTCATTGTGAGCCAGGGACTCCAGAAAGACTTCAATATCTTCAGCTCTAAACATCGGCTGTGACCTCGATATATTAATCGGATACTAAAAAAGACTCAGATGGATCAACCAGGAAATCTGTTCCCATACCTTGGCGCCCAAGTAACATCATATAGCTCATTCCCGACCTGTCGGTTAGAGTAACTTCGATTTCTTTCTCTACATCACCAAGCTTAATCAGAGTTTTGATCACCAGGCGCTGCTCGGAAGATCCATTGGATGATTTAATTTGTCTGACGTCCACAATAGGAGCCCAGCATCGAACGATTTTATGAACATCGTAAATGTCTGGATGAATATTGAAGCTCGCGCCAAGTTTGCCATCCTTCCGCTCTTTTTCTATATCATCAACATGCAAAGAGGAGGTTTTTGCCCCTGTGTCGACGCGAATTTGCAGATCATTGATGGCTAATTCTGGCAGGCTGCAAGTTTCTAACGCACCAATTATTAACTTTTTCATAACATGGTTGCTCCCTTATCTTTTGTAATCACAACCGCTTTTTGAAATACCATGGAATTAGGGTAAGTAACCTTCTTTCCTTCGTGTGAAAGGATGACG
>Ga0255776_10004918_pt1 | contig 13997 bp, 13 predicted proteins | sample 071ome_19_FD_179974 | JGI IMG/M metagenome (GOLD analysis project Ga0255776, IMG submission 179974) | Coastal salt marsh microbial communities from the Groves Creek Marsh, Skidaway Island, Georgia - 071413AT metaG (version 2) | ecosystem: Environmental > Aquatic > Marine > Intertidal zone >... | reverse complement strand
ACCAAAAGATCGGACAGTTCAGTAATAGCATTATCCCAGCGCCCATGGTGACCCGACTCAGAATAAGCCCAGCTGCGATCATTGATACACAATATAGAAAAGTCTTCTGCCTTTCTTGGAGTCAGATCATCGGGCTCCCGGTCCTCGCTGGATTTCCACCTTTCATAAAACTTCAATGAATTACTACGGAGCTCTTTAACATCTTCCCACTTACGACTCTCCATAAGCAGCTCAGATTTTGGCCATATCTGGATATTTATCGGGCATAACCAGTTAGGATGATCTTTCATCAAATCATCATCAAGCAGAGCAAATCTCGTACGCAAGGGAACGATTTCCCCGGTACAATCAGGGTTGTAAATCAAGCCCTGATCAATCCCTTCAAAGTGAAAGACATACTTATCGGCATAGCTCGCTTCATCTTCACAATGAAACACCATCCGGGCATCGTTCACTTGTATGCAGTAAGTAGCCGTATTTTCGGTGAGGCTTACCTTGGGGAAGTTCATAAATACCGTTCCTTTATCTCAGACAGTTAGTTGAGCGCCAAAACTCCACCAAGCCCACGCCATAACTCAGAAAAGGTAATATTTGGGGTTTTCTTTTTTAACTCACGATACTTATTAAAAGCGGTAATTGTGTCTTCACTTGTCGAACCAGTATCGAACCTTTGATAAATACTGGAAGGTGCTGTTTCATAGCTGCTATTCAGATTCGCAATCCCGCCAAGATCCTGTACTAACTTCTCTAGCTGACTATACGGGCTGTGAGGTGCAATAATTTCAAAGGTAAATTTTGAAAGCGATACATTCCCCGCTCTCCCCAGCCTTTCAAGAGCACCCAGCAATAGCTTAGAAGCATCAGCGTAGCAATATACGGTATATGACTTCTGAGCAACGCTCTTACTATCCCAGCGATTGATGTTGACAGTTTTTGTCAGGATAGCAGCAAGATCGTCAGGGCTTAGAACCTTAAGTCGCTTTTCCGGTGTATCATATTCAGCGCCATTATTTATGACCGCTAACGGGCAATGATAGAGATTAAAATCTGTTTTGAATGTTGACTGAGAGCTAGCCTCTAAAAATTTTATTGCTAATTGATCGAGTTTCATCAAACCTGAACTGGTTGCCTGAGACCCCATACGTAATATATTGGTAGACAAAGTCCCCTGAGACTCCTCCTTAGCTACCCAACGGCCAACGTCATAATTCATATGGAAAAGTCCAGTACCGGTACCCGCAGAGTTATTCTGAAACCGCTTGATGTCATGGATATAGACTCCTGGCCCCCGGCTGTTTTCAGTACTTTCGACCTGCAGAATGCGATAAAACACCCGAACACATCGCTGATCGATACTACCGATATCAGAATAAAACTCAGCAGCATCTCCAACTGACTGACCCGACTTCACGCCACCTGCAGTAGATGATAACTGCTGCTGAATCTGAATCGCGACATTTCGTCCGACTTCACAGGTCGGGTCGACACATTCAGTAAATGTCGCTATGAGGGAAGGGTCAATATACACAGCACGTCCGACGCCTTCTTTGGCTTCCGACGAATAAACGAGGTAATTTGAGAGGGGTACAGCGGCCATCAAGCTTCCTTAGCAATGCAGTTCCTTTAATTGGCCGACAGGATAAACGATTGGCCTGTTAAATCAATCAATACAGGCCAGACTTGAGACTCAATTCCGTCGTGGAATTGCGTAGCTGCCTACGGCATGTGCGACGGGTTCCTGATCACCTTCGGAGTACATAGAGACTTCCCCTACCACCAGGGCCTTACCAACTTTCATCAGGGTGCACTCTGCGATGATGTCTCTGTTGGAGGCTGGCTTGCGCAAGAAGTTAAAATTAAGGCTGGTCGTTACTGCCATCGCAACCAATCCAAGCTCGGCCAGTATGGCGACATACAAAGCGGCATCGGCAACTTCCATCAGCACAGGCCCTGACACGGTACCTCCAGGCCTGAGGTGCGCCTCGGTAATACACTTTCGAATCGTGGCCGAACGGCTGCCCAACTCCTCGATCACAAAGTCTGCCTGCGGAAATTCCGTTGCAAAGAAATGCTCCAGCTCTGCTTTGCTCGCCATATTTTTACCCCTCGGAACACTATGTACCAGCCTTCTTCTATAACTGGTGCCAGTTACATCATAGCTTTAGGATAGAAGCTATTGAAACCACGGAGGCACCACCATGAGCACCCTTCTGAAAGGTAAAACGAAAGATCTTGATGGCTTCAGCGTTACTCGTATCCTGCCGCACGCAGAGAAACGTATGGTTGGCCCATTCGTTTTTCTGGATCACATGGGGCCAGCACACTTCGCGGCTGGCGAGGGTGTCGATGTCAGGCCTCACCCGCATATCGGGCTGGCGACGCTGACCTACCTGACAGAAGGCTCGATACTGCACCGTGATAGTCTCGGTAACAACGTGGAGATCCTGCCCGGAGACGTAAACTGGATGACGGCAGGTAGAGGCATTGTTCACTCCGAACGCGAAACGCATGAAACTAAAGCCAGTGACCATGCACTTAATGGGCTGCAATGCTGGGTCGCGTTGCCCGAAAAGTTTGCTGAGATTGATCCTGCTTTCAGCCACCATAAGAAGTGCCAGCTACCGCAATTCAACAAAGAAGGTGTTTTTGCGAGACTGATCGCCGGCGATGCTTTGGGAATGACCTCTCCCATTCGCACCTTCTCACCGATGTTCTTCCTTGATGTCATTTTTAGTGCGGACAGCAGTTTTGAGCGCCCGAACCCAGATCAGGAATGCGCACTGTACGTGATTGAGGGAGAGATACTCGTAGACTCCGAACGCTATAAGAAAGGAGACTTTATACTTCTGTCTTCCGAAGCCTCGGTATCCAGCAAGGCATTTGCTCGTGCTGTATTTCTGGGTGGCGAACACTGGCCTCAGCACCCGCATATGTATTGGAATTTTGTGTCGTTCAGCAAAGAGCGGATTGAGCAGGCTAAGCGCGACTGGCAAGAGCAGCGGTTCCCGGCTATTACCGGAGACAATCATGAATTCACGCCACTACCCTGATGAGAGGCCAAACGGTAGCAGGAAGGTTTACGCGCTTTGCTCCCGTTCAGAGCGCAACTTATCTCTCACTCCCATGAGCACTTTTCCGAAGTTGTTCTTTCCACGCATATCGCGGCCACTGCCCCAGAAATAATCGTAGCCGCTCAGTTCAGCGATTCTCAGTTCCCCTGTATCTAACAGCTGTTCGGCAATATCAGGATGAGTGCGGCACTTAATGTAGGTGCCGCGGGTCATAACTACCGTACTGGTCTTCTTCCAATTTTTCCGTCGCTTCGGCTTACGACTCTTACCGAGCTTTGCCGCTTCTTCTGCGCTGCTGGCCTGCCGGATTTTCTCCCGATGTACCTCGTCTTCAAACTTCATCGCCTGATAATAGTGCTCGACACTCGGCCATTCTGCGCCATCCAGCTCAAAGCTATACAAAGCATACGACGACAGCGGCTGCTCTGCATCACTGCGATTAAGCGTGAAGAGTTCTTCGTTCTTGTGTTCAAACAACATATGGGGATCCGGCTACAGGCTTTCGGTCAATTTACCAGACAATCCGTTGGCGCACATCAAGGCAGACGCCGCTTTCTATGCTTTCCAGCCTCGTTACTTGGTCAAACAGGACGCCTTGGACTAGTATTAAATCACCTGAATAACAGACACCACTATGACTACCGATTCAAATACATTGAAGGATCTCGGCCGGACTGCGATTTCGAATCCGATGGACTGGAAAGCCATTGATCGTTTTATCCTTCTCGCTTGTCTAGTGCTTCTCGCGCCACTGTCTTTTGGTGTCAGTATGTGGGCGACCAACATTTTAGCTCCAGAATGGCTGAACCAGACACTGGTGACCATGCTCAGTGTCTTGTATGTATTACATGTTGCGGTAATGGCAAGTTTCATCCTCACTGCTATTAAACTGAGAAAGTACACGCACGACTGGCCGCTGTTTGAGAATGCCATCATTAGTAGCTTTCTGGTGACTGTGATGACCACGGGGTACCTGACAGGAACTCACCTGTCAGAAGCTCTGTTGATCATATTCCTCGGTGTCATCATCACCTGCACGCTAGCCGACGTGAATAAAATCAAATTCTGTTTTTGGATCGTCGTCCCCATTCTTGTCTTCATGGCCGCACTCGATTACACCGAAGCAGTACCCTTCGCCATGCTGCTGGAGCGATCGCCCTACGCAGAAGATGGACGTCCACTAGATGGTTGGATAATGGTGCGGATGAGTGTCGCTGTCATACTGGCGCCACTTCTTTACCTATGCATACTCGCCATGAAGCGCTGGACCGAGCGTGAAAGCCTATACCTGGAAATGTCGACGATCGACGGCCTGACACGCCTTTCAAACCGAAACTCGCTCATCAGCAGAGGGCAAGAGGAAATCCGTCGGGCGCGAGCTTCAGACGCCATGCCGCCTCTTTCATGCATCATGATTGACCTCGACCATTTTAAACAGATCAATGATACCTGGGGTCACCACGCCGGCGATGAAGTGCTGGTCGCAGCCTCAAAAGTAATGATGGACAGCGCCCGCCCCAACGATGAAGTCGGACGCTATGGCGGAGAAGAGTTTGCAGTTCTACTGCCGGGTACCACTCTACTGCAGGCCAAGCTGATCGCAGAGCGTATTCGTAAACGGATCAGCAGCATGAACGTTGTGGTGGATGATCAGAAGATTGATGTAACCGCGAGTTTTGGTGTCGCCTGCTACCCATCGCCAGATGTTGAAGCAATGAGCGACCTTCTGAAAACGGCAGATAAGGCACTCTACGAAGCCAAAGAGAGCGGAAGGAATCAGGTGGTCGCCGCGCAATCCCCCGCCGAAACCACAAGAAACTGACGCCAACTATCGATAATTGCGTCACAAATTTCGTCACCACTAATACATGATGTCACGAACTGAGAGGCTGGTTACGTCAGAGAGTAACCTGAAGTGCTATCAATAAGGCATTGAATGAGTACCAGGGTCGGTACCCCAAAGCGTGGGAGACCAATGCCAGATGGATAAAGTAATGAAAATGCGCTGTATGCAGAAACTGACTCTGCAATGCATTCCCAACCCGATGGACTGGAGAGCCGTAGACCGGTTTATTCTACTTGCTGCACTGGTGTTACTCGCTCCGGTCGGTTTTGGTTCGGCCTTACTTGTGACAGATATTATTGCGCCCGAGCATATCAATCAGACCTACGTTCCCGGTCTGCTTTGGCTCTATGGCCTGCATATTCTGCTGCTTACCGGCATGATTCTTATTGCTACCTCAAAGCGTAAACACAGCGACGACTGGCCCCTTTTTGAAAATACCATTATTGCCAGTTATATCATCACTGTGCTCGTAAGTTCATACCTTACCGGCAGTCATTTCAGTGAAGGTTTATTGCTGATTTTTCTTGGAGTAAATATTACCGGGACGCTGGCCAGCGTGAATAAAATTCGTAAGTCCTACTGGATCGTGGTGCCTGTGCTTATTGCGATGGGAATCACCGACCATATGTATTCGTTACCCCACGCACCGTTACTGATTCAACCCATGACGACACCCGACGGCCGCCCACTGGTCGGCTGGCTGATCGTCAGAGACATTATCGTAGCGATTCTGGGCTTCCTGGTGTACCTCTGCATTCTAGCGATGAAACGCTGGACAGAACGCGAGAGCCTCTACCTTGAAATGTCGACAACCGACGGACTGACGCGCCTGTCTAATCGCAACTTCTTTATCAACCGTGGGCAGGAAGAAATTGCCCGAACACGAGAGCAAACACTGCCAACTTCGCCATCGCTTTCATGCATCATGATCGACCTTGATCACTTCAAGCAGATCAACGACACCTGGGGCCACCATGCCGGCGACCAGGTATTAATTGCTGCCTCTAAGGTCATGATGAGGAATGCACGCCAAACGGATGAAGTCGGACGCTACGGCGGCGAAGAGTTTGCCATGCTATTGCCAGGCACCAGCACCAGGCGCGCAGCACAAATAGCAGAGAGAATCCGCCGAAAGATCAGTGACATGAACGTCATTGTCGACGGCAGCAGCATCGAAGTCACAGCAAGCTTTGGCGTAGCCTGCTTCCCATCAACCGATATAAACAACATGGAAGACCTGCTGAAAGCAGCCGACAAAGCGCTTTACGAGGCGAAGGAAACCGGACGGAACAAAGTGGTTACGGCGTAAGTCGGACGAAACCTCATCCAAAATACTGACGTTTCGCTCAGGTGGTTTCAACTATTGCTTAGCCTGTTTAAGGCCGTATCCGCCTCATCAAGAAAGTCGATGAAGTCTGTAAGGTGGTTATCCAGAACAGAGATTACGATATCGAGATTCAACTTCTGATAGTCATGAACAGCAATATTGCGAAGCCCGACCATTTTCTGCATTTTTAACGATGTTGATGATGACAAATGCCCCGTTTTTTCAAGCAGAGCGAAGCTATCGCGGCTTGATTGAGGAACACCTATCCGTCCATGTTTGACCACAGTATTAGCGACATCGATACAAGCTTCGCAGGCTCGCTGAAGATTCAGCATCACTGAATCCTGCTTAGTAAAACTACTTCGCAGAGTTGCTTCATCGGCATATTCTTCACGAATACGAGAAATACAACGCTCGACAGTTGCACGTTTATTCAGAATAACGTCATTCATTACGTTTATATGCCTTTAAGATATCAGCGCGGGACTCCTGAAGATGACCGTACTGAGTCATCGTCGAGGCCGCAAACAAATCTGCCTCCAACGATTCACCAAAGAGCAAACGGCCGTTCTGAACGATCTGCATCTTAAGTACCGTACTCGCTTCTTTGAGATCAACCAGATCGACATCCTGCCCCAGTTCCGCCGCCAATTCTTCAGCGATATGCCACCGACTGACGTTCTCCAGATTAACATCCGCCAGGAAAGCAATATCCCAATCACTGTCGGGGCGGGCATCCCCACTCGCCTGCGAACCAAACAGATACAGCAAACGCAGACCTGACAGGCGCTTGAGACAGTATTCAAGGATATGAGATTCAGTTGGGGACATCAGGCTCTCCAGTGTCACCCAGAGGGTAACGCTGGAGAGGAAGGGAGGCAAGTGGCTCTGATTCTCCTATGTAAGATTAATCAGGGCGGGCTTTGAGAAACCGGGTGAACTCATGATCTACACCGGCAGATGATTCTACAGCGCTCACAAACCCACCCCAGTCATCTATAGAGTCAGCAAATTGAATCTCCCTCTCCAGCTCTGATGAACCAGCGACTATTATCCGAATTGCAGGAAAAGGCAAAGTACCGAACCTATCAATTTTATCCCACGGGATACTCCTGTAAGTCGCCTGCATCGTGTATCCAGACAACCCTTCTGAGGTAATTTTAACTGGTTTATTAAAAAATAATTTCTGAACTACCAGCATAAAAACTATTATTCCCGTAAAAGAAAACGCACTAAGCAGTTGTAAATAGTCCGGAAAATACCCTTGATCATACTGAATAAGGGCAATCATTCCGCTGATCAGTAATGTTGGTAGCATTATCCATACAAGATAAAATTTTAAGCGATAATCACTTCTGAATTCGTAAGTCATTCGAACACTCCACACAAAAAAACGCCGCTAAAAAGCGGCGTTTTTTTACTCACTCAACCGGAGTTGGTGTCGCAGGTTAGTAATCGCGTCACGAGCGCAGCTCAGGCAAGGCGAAATTGGTTGAAGAAGCGGAGTGTACAAATCGTACATGAGCATTCTGAAACCAATTTCAACGCCGCATGAGCAAGCGCAGTAGCGATTTTACTGACCTTTGATCTCAGAACGGCCTTTATACGGCGCTTTCGCACCCAGCTGCTCTTCAATACGCAGCAGACGGTTGTACTTAGCAACACGGTCTGAACGACACAGTGAACCGGTCTTAATCTGGCCAGCGGCAGTACCAACAGCCAGGTCAGCGATGGTCGCGTCTTCGGTTTCACCTGAACGGTGAGAGATCACAGCGGTGTAGCCTGCGTCTTTCGCCATTTTGATCGCGTCCAGTGTTTCAGACAGTGAGCCGATCTGGTTGAACTTGATCAGGATCGAGTTAGCGATGTCTTTTTCGATACCTTCTTTCAGGATCTTGGTGTTGGTTACGAACAGGTCGTCACCCACCAGCTGTACTTTAGCGCCCAGTTTTTCAGTCTGGTATTTCCAGCCAGCCCAGTCAGATTCGTCCTGACCGTCTTCGATAGAAACGATTGGGTACTGGTCGCACAGTTCTGCCAGGTAGTCTGAGAATTCTTCAGCAGAGAATACTTTGCCTTCGCCTTTCAGGTCGTACTTACCGTCTTTGTAGAATTCAGAAGATGCGCAGTCCAGAGCCAGTGTGACGTTTTTGTCCAGCTCGTATCCAGCATTAGACACCGCTTCTTTGATTGCTGCCAGTGCATCGGCATTAGACGCCAGATTAGGTGCGAAACCACCTTCGTCGCCAACGGCTGTGTTCAGGCCCTGAGAAGACAGTACTTTCTTCAGTGCGTGGAAGATTTCTGCACCACAACGCAGTGCTTCAGCGAAGGTAGGCGCGCCAACTGGCTGTACCATGAATTCCTGAATATCGACGTTGTTGTCAGCGTGCTCGCCACCGTTGATGATGTTCATCATGGGTACCGGCATTGAGTAAACGCCTGGAGTGCCGTTGATGTCTGCGATGTGTTCGTACAGTTCAACGCCTTTTGCAGCGGCAGCGGCTTTTGCAGCAGCCAGCGACACAGCCAGAATGGCGTTCGCGCCCATGTTGGCTTTGTTGTCAGTGCCGTCGATCTCCAGCATCTTGTCGTCGAGGGCGCGCTGATCCAGTGCATCCATACCGATCAGGGCAGGCTTGATGGTGTCGTTTACGTTAGCAACGGCTTTCAGTACGCCTTTGCCCAAGTAGCGGCTTTTATCGCCATCACGCAGTTCCAGTGCTTCGCGGGTACCGGTAGATGCGCCGCTTGGAGCACATGCTGTACCGAAGAAACCACCTTCCAGAGTAACGTCTGCTTCGATGGTTGGGTTACCACGAGAATCCAGCACTTCGCGTGCTTTGATGTCGATAATTTTAGCCATTTCAATCTCCTGAAATTAACGCGGCCTTCGCACTTTATGCGAAGGCCGATCACAAGGTTTAAATTTAAAACTTACTTATTGTTCAGAGCCGCATTAATAAAGGCTGAGAACAGGCCGTGGCCGTCACGCGGTGTCGAGGTAAATTCCGGATGGAACTGACACGCCACGAACCATGGGTGATCTGGTACTTCCACAACTTCCACCAACTCGCCGTCAACAGAGCGACCAGCGATGCGTAAGCCCGCCTTTTCAAGTTCAGGCACCAGTGACGAGTTCACTTCGTAACGGTGACGGTGGCGCTCGGTAATTACGCCGCTACCGTAGGCTTCAGCGGTATTGGACCCTTCGGTCAGAACACACTCCTGACCGCCTAAGCGCATAGTGCCACCGAGGTCAGAGTTTTCGTCGCGGGTTTCAACGTTACCCGATGCATCCTGCCATTCAGTGATCAGACCAATCACCGGGTGCTGAGTGTCACGGCTGAATTCTGTCGACTGAGCATCTTTCCAGCCCACAACATTGCGGGCGAATTCGATCACAGCGACCTGCATACCCAGGCAGATACCCAGGTATGGAATTTTGTTTTCGCGTGCATGCTGAACTGTGCGGATTTTGCCTTCCACGCCGCGGTTACCAAAGCCACCCGGTACCAGAATCGCATCAACCCCATTCAGGACATCAACGCCTTTGCGCTCAACGTCTTCGGCATCGATGTAGCGGATATTCACTTTAGCGCGGTGATGGATACCTGCGTGATCAATCGCTTCGATCAGAGATTTATAGGCATCCAGAAGATCCATGTACTTACCGACCATGGCGATGGTCACTTCTTTCTCTGGGTTGAGCTTGGCGTCGGCAACGTCATCCCATTCAGAAAGATCAGCTTCTTTACACGACAGATCGAACTTCTCAACGATCAGGTCGTCAAGGCCCGCTTCGTGGAGCATACGAGGAATCTTATAGATAGTATCCGCATCTTCGAGTGGCACAACTGCGCGCTCTTCAACGTTAGTGAAGAGAGCAATCTTACGCAGAGAAGAGGCATCAATTTTATGATCTGAGCGACAGATCAGAACATCTGGCTGCAGACCAATGGTTCGCATCTCTTTTACTGAGTGCTGAGTCGGCTTGGTTTTGGTCTCGCCCGCGGTGGCAATATAAGGTACCAGCGTCAGGTGCAGAGAAAGCGCGCGCTTGGAACCCAGCTCGACTTTCATCTGACGTACCGCTTCAAGGAACGGCTGGGACTCAATGTCACCCACGGTGCCCCCAATTTCTACCAGAGCCACATCCGAGCCTTCTCCGCCTTCCAGCACACGACGTTTGATCTCGTCAGTGATGTGCGGGATGACCTGCACAGTACCGCCCAGGTAGTCACCACGACGCTCTTTTGCCAGAACGTCAGTATAGATACGACCCGTGGTGAAGTTGTTGCGACGCGACATAGTGGTACGGATGAAACGCTCATAGTGACCGAGGTCGAGGTCAGTTTCCGCGCCGTCGTCGGTGACGAACACTTCGCCATGCTGGAACGGGCTCATAGTGCCCGGGTCCACGTTGATGTACGGGTCCAGCTTGAGCATGGTGACCTTAAGGCCACGGGCTTCCAGAATGGCAGCCAGAGATGCAGAAGCGATGCCTTTCCCCAAAGAAGAAACAACACCACCCGTGACAAAGATAAAACGTGTCATAGAAGGTCCGCGAGCAGAGATGAAAAATTTGTTACGGAGCAGTCCAGCATCCAATGAATTCAATCTGTGAATTTCAATGAAATAGGCGCCTGAAGCGCACCTGGGCCACTCACTCAAGATGGGAGGGCAGTTTACCCGAAAGCACCACTGGGGTAAATCAATGGCGAGCTTTTCTTTACCTGTCAGCTTTGCTAATTTGTGGTCTGGTTATGTAAAACCTCGGGAAACGAACTCCGGTGACTAAAACGACGAAACTGCTTGCGAACTCTCGTCTGTCTGCCCTGATGTGGTGGATGGCTGGTGTGTGCGCAGCGTTCCGGTTCTGAGTCATCTTTCCCGGTACTGGCTGCGAAGAGCAGCCGGAAGCATTCAACCGAACACCTCCCCTCTCTCGCAGCCAACGATTCACTTTATTTAAGGATGCATCACTATGGCTGCCAGCCCCTCTGCTAAGGACGAGAACCTGAGCAATAAGGAACTGAAATACGGTTTAGCACTTGCCTTTACTGCCGCGTTTCTGTTCTCGACAAAACCCATCATCATCAAGTGGCTGTATAGCCTTGGCATGTCAGCCATTCCTCTTATGGGCCTGCGTATGCTGATCGCACTGCCCATCTATCTGGTGATAGGTGCCTATCTGTGGAGAAAGATGGAGACGAAGCCTGCCGGTCGAACACTGCTAAGAGCGGCCGCCGTCGGTTTGCTGGGCTATTACATGGCCTCTTTACTGGATCTTTCAGGGCTGGAATACGTCAGCGCCCAGCTTGAGCGACTGATGCTCTATGCGTACCCCAGTATGGTCGTGATTCTTGGCGCCATTTTCTTCGGTGCAAAAGTCGGGCGTTCTGTGATTCCGGCACTCGTACTGACTTACGCCGGGCTGGGCGTAATGTACGGCCATGACCTTGAGATAGCGCCGCCGGGTACCAGTGATGCTGACATCACGAAAGGCACTCTGCTGATTCTGGGCAGCGCCCTGTCGTTCTCTCTGTTCATTCTGTTCAGCAAGCGCGGTATCGCTGAGCTTGGCAGTTTGTTCTTCACCTGCATTTCGATGGGGTCGGCAACATTAGCGACGCTGATTCACTACGGTATTTCCGAGGGTGCTACTTTGCCAGTAATGGATGTCACACGCTGGGTGGGCACTCTGGTTCTGGCAATACTCGTCACCGTAGTGCCATCATTTATGGTCAGTGGTGCGATAAAACGCATCGGCCCGGCAAGGGCCAGTGTCAGCGGGACCATAGGCCCGGTACTGACAACCATCATGGCGATTATCTTTCTCGGTGAACCCTTTGGCTGGGCCGCAGTTCTGGGGATGTCACTGGTCATGCTCGGTGTGTCCCGCCTGAAATAGACTTTCCCGGATCGCCCTATCTTTTCAGGACATAATGGGCGATCTCCTTTTCAACCCCTGATTTTTCTATACAAACTGCTACACTTGTATAAGTCCTGCGCCAGAAAAAGCAGGAATGAATAATTATCCCATCATAAACACAGCTAGCCAGGAGCTATCCATGACGAAGTCTGTTGCCTTTAAGGTATCCGCGCTGACCGCAGCCGCGATACTTTCAACTGCCGCACACGCGAGCCCTAATCTCTCTGGTGGAGTTTGGTTTAACTACCAGTACGCTCAAAATGATAAAGCACAACAGGAATCCTGGGGGGTCATCGACAGCGAAGCCCTGATTCTTTACGCCGACGGCAATGTGCCTGATACCCCATGGACTTACTCTGCGGAGACCCGCATTGGTCCAGGCAGTTTTACCGATGCAGAAAACAACAGCACCGGCGGCCAATTTGCGATTCACAAAGCCTGGGTCGGCTATCAGTTTGAAGACGGTCCGATGGTGACCATCGGTAAGAGCCAGGTGCCCTTCGCCTGGAAAACATACAATTTCTGGCCTGGCGACATGCTGCTTGCAGGTTACGGCGATCAGATGGATGTTGGCGTAAAAATATCCCAGACACTGGGCGCCCTGCACTATGACGCGGCGCTCTATCTTGCCGACGACTGGTCTACCAGCACCGATACCATGGACGACAACGGTCATTGGGGGAGCAAAGCGACTTATCGTAAAGTTCAGACTTTCGTGGGTAATCTGAAATACTCGATTAATGATATGGCGACCGTCGGTGTATCTGCGCAAAGCGGCGGCCTGCAGGAGTTAGTCAGCGGCGACGGCGAAGTTTCAGGCGACCACAACGCTGCAGCCTTGTATTACACCCTTAATTTTGGCGGTCTCTGGGCGAAAGCCTCTTATATAACCACAGAGCGTAATCTGCCAGACGAAGTGCTCGCCGCTGGCTTTGGTGCCGATACTATTGAGTCCTCTGCATATAACACGGTTAAAAATGACCGCTACGCGGCGGAAGTCGGCCTGAATACCGGCAACTGGTCATTCTATGCTGACCTCACTTATGCAGAGCCAGGCACCGACGGTAACAACGCCGATACAGTTCGTGCCTTTGCGCCGGGTTTGAGCTACGACTATGGCCCGGGATGGATGTATCTTGAGTACCTGACGCAAGACGGTGGTGTTAGTACAAACGGCATAGCCTCTGAAGGCAACTTCGACGCTCTCTACGCAACCATTGATTTCTACTTCTGATCGCTTGTTGTAAGAGACTGCTACTGCAGTAAAAGAGGCCCACCTTTCTGGTGGGCTTTTTTATTTCTGCTTAGTGAAGGAGCACGCTATGCTAAGGCAAAATTTCAGATATATTTGAGCGGTCGATCCGAGCCTTTAATATCCGATATAACAGCCTGATGACAGGCTTAGCATTCTTAACTTAACCGACCACAGGGAGTTAAAACCATGGCCGCTGGCAGCCTACTCGCGTTACTCGATGATATCGCTACCGTACTGGATGACGTTGCCGTAATGTCGAAAGTCGCGGCAAAGAAAACCAGCGGCGTACTGGGTGACGACCTCGCTCTCAATGCTCAGCAGGTGACAGGCATCCGGGCAGAACGCGAACTCCCTGTAGTATGGGCTGTGACTAAAGGCTCGCTACTGAATAAGCTGATTCTTGTTCCCGCAGCGCTGCTGATCAGTGCGTTTTTTCCTCAAGCCATCGCCTGGCTCCTGATGCTAGGCGGCGCCTACCTGTGCTTCGAAGGCGTCGAGAAGCTGCTTCACAAGTTCTTCCGTAAAGAACCGGAAGAATATCAGGCCAGAGTGGAGGCTTTGGG
>Ga0255776_10004916_pt1 | contig 13999 bp, 18 predicted proteins | sample 071ome_19_FD_179974 | JGI IMG/M metagenome (GOLD analysis project Ga0255776, IMG submission 179974) | Coastal salt marsh microbial communities from the Groves Creek Marsh, Skidaway Island, Georgia - 071413AT metaG (version 2) | ecosystem: Environmental > Aquatic > Marine > Intertidal zone >... | reverse complement strand
GTGTTCTTATTTTTTTTTATTTTGAATGTGACAAATTTTGATTTGTCTTTAGATGTGATTTTAATTTCAGAGGCATGAATTGATGAAAGGTTTGCACCAGTATCAATTTTTGCAACAACATTATCAACTTTTAATTCTGTTAAAGAGACATATTCTCTCCAACCTATAATTCTTTTTTTTGACTTTTTCTTTGCCAAGTTTATAAAACCACATAAAACATCAAGACGCTAATAAACACTAGTGCTAGATGAACATAGATTACTGGAAGCATAAAAAAATAATAATTAAGTTTTAAAAAGAAACAAACTAGTTTTCTTGTTGATTTTCTTCTACATCAACTGGTTTTTCAACTACATTAACTTGATTCATATCTTTAGTATCGCTCTTTTTACTTTTCTTGAAGTACAAAGAAAATGTTACAGAAGTAAAGAATATGTGATGAATAATCATAAAATTTAAGAGAGTTCTTATTAATTCAGAGTCTTTCCACATTAAAAAAAATCCAACTGTAGTAACGATTCTGAGGATATTAGATAAGAAAATAGCTGGCCTATTTCTTGTTATTGCAAAAAATAGATACAAAACATTTATTGAGAAACCCGGTAGAAGTACAAATTTAAACCAAGTTAGATCATTAGAACTAAAGTTTGCCCCGAATATATCTGATAAAAATTTAGGATTTATGTATCCAAATAATGATCCTGCAGCCACAGAAAGACCATCAATAAAGGCAAATATATAAAGTAGAGGAGTCTTTTTCATTATGGTGTTGCTTCAACAGCTTCAATTGAATCTTCTTCAGATTCATTTAAACCACAATCAGTTAAAACTTCTTCTAATTGTCCACCACCAAACACAACTCTTTCAAAAACTACAACTGCGTTGAGTTCTTCTTCAGATAGCTTACCCTGGAAACCAGGCATTCCTCCAATTGAAACTTTATCTTCAGCTCCATAGGTTGGACCTACTTCAGACTGCCATCCTGCAGACCCTAACTGTATCCATTTGACGTGGTCTGCACAAGATGGAAATGTTGTGTAGAGTGCACCACCAATAAAAGCTGGTCCAACTCCACCACCACCTCCACCGCCATGGCAACCCGCACAGGCAGCAGCTCCAGAATAAATTTCTTGACCTAGAGCAACATAGTTCACAGAATTAGTTGCAGCGACACCTTTACCTTCAAAAGGAGATCCGTCACAATTTACAGCTTCTTGAGATTTTCTATCAATGTCGAGTACACCTCTTTCACCACATTCTTGCGTATTAGAAGTTGTAATTAAACCTATAAGTATAAAAACTGGAATTATTATAAAACTAAGATTTAACCATCTAGGCAAAGAAACTTCAGGGTTAACTTTAATATTCATAGTTTCATTTATTAATGCTGTAGTTGTTTTAATTTGTTTAGTAACAACAGCAACGACATTTTCTTTTTCTTCTACAGTCTCAACAACTTCTTCAACAGGTGCTTCTTCTTTAACTTCTTCTACAGTCTCAACAACTTCTTCAACAGGTGCTTCTTCTTTTGGAGTAGAGGTAGTTATATTTTCACCTCCAAGCCATGAGTTCAGTACATCATCAACAGATGATCCTGAAGCTGCAGCTCTTGCTTCAGCTGATCTTTGCACCAAGCTTGCTGGAGCTTTAAGTAATTCAGCTACTTTATTTATTAAGTCACTCATTTATTTCTCCTAAAGATAATAAATATGTCACAAGATAATTCATATCTTGCTCATTGAGAAAATTATATTTTGGATGTGGAATTTCTCTATTAACTGAAGTTGCATCATTTAAATATCTAGTAAGCCACTGTTTATTATTTGTAGGTTCACGTGTTGCGTTCGTAGATAAGTCTGGACCTAATCTTATATTTCCAATATTATTTAAAACTGCCTCACTTGCATATTTATTTCTTAGTACCTTTCCATTTTGTGTATCTGGAATTAATGCACGGACATTCTGTGTATGGCAAGATTGGCAATTAAGCTCGCTATAAATTTGTGCACCAATATAAGCTTCGTTTGATATCTCAACTGTATTATTTAAAGATTCTTCTACTAATGCAGTCGCTTGGTTGCCCGTTGTTAAGAAACCAAAAAAATATGTAAATAAACCAACAAAGATAACACTTAAAACAAAAGTTAAAGCTCTTTCTTCTTTTATTTTTACTAATTCTTCTACAGTCTCAACAACTTCTTCAACAGGTGCTTCTTCTTTAACTTCTTCTACAGTCTCAACAACTTCTTCAACAGGTGCTTCTTCTTTAACTTCTTCTACAGTCTCAACAACTTCTTCAACAGGTGCTTCTTCTTTTGGAGTAGAGGTAGTTATATTTTCACCTCCAAGCCATGAGTTCAGTACATCATCAACAGATGATCCTGAAGCTGCAGCTCTTGCTTCAGCTGATCTTTGCACCAAGCTTGCTGGAGCTTTAAGTAATTCAGCTACTTTATTTATTAAGTCACTCATTTGAGGCAACCATTTCTTCTACTTTTGTAACATTTCCTGAAGTAATTGCTTTTAATAAAGATAAAAAGAAGAAAGTTGAAGATATAAACAAAATAAGAGATATAAAAGTACTTAATGAATAATTTATTCCAATTAAACTCCATGCTAAATTGAAGCCTTCTCCATAAATAGTTGGGTTACCAGTGTTAGCTCCAGCATTCCAGATATATCCTGAGTTAATGCCGATGAATAAATTATTTAAAAGCAGTAGGATATAACCAATTTTTAATCCACTAATAGCAAAGTTATCCAGTGGTTTAAAAGTAACTTCTCTTCCAAATAATTTTGGTATGAGATAGTAACTTAATGCAATTATTGCAAAAAACATTGATGCCAAATAACCTTGGGAAATTAAGTTCACAAAATTTGTTAAACCAAGGATTGGTAGTAGATTTTCAAAACCTGAAACAATATTAAGAAGATTGGTGAAAATAAATATAAAAGTAGCAAAGTTAACTAATTTCAGTAAAACCTCATTACTATTTTCAGAATCTCGAGTGGCAATAGTTTTTAGGTAGTTTACAACAAAAGCTAGAAGTGGAATCAAAATACTAAATGAAAGATAAATTGACACATTTTCTAGCCAGTTAGGAAGCACAGAGCCGTAATAAAACTTTGCAGTACTCCATGGAACTAAAAATAGAAAACCCCAAAATGAAATTGATGCCAAAGTTCTGCTAAAAAGAATTGAGTTAAAAGTTTTAGTCATTAAAAAATGGATTATTGCAAGAAAAATTAGGGATAAAGTTACATATATATGTGTAGATGTATAAAAAGTATTTGTAAGCAAAACGTCTGAAAATACAACTTGATTTTTATTTACAATAAGCAGTGAAATTAAGTAATAAAGTAAACCACCAAAAATAAACTGTGCACTATGAAATATAACTGCTTCTTTTTTTGCTAGTAAATTAATTGAAGCAAATAAAAATAGTCCAGAAAGTGCTGCAATTTTTAAAATTATAAGAGCTGTTGAGTTTCCCAGGCTATTACTTTTTACATTTGGTACAAAATTTAATATGACATCTAAAAACTCAATACTAACGATACCTATTGATGTGAGAAAAATTAGTGGAAAAAAGGTAAGTAGTCTGCCAATTGATTTAGAAAATAAGTAAGAAAAGATAAGCATCAATGATATTGAAATAGTTAAACCAAACATAGTTTGGTTATACAACTTATCTAGAAATCCGTAATTAAAAATTTGGTTATTAGGTAATAAGTTAGAAAATGAAAAGTAAGCATCTCTTAAAAATTGAATACTAAGTGATAAGGTTAAAGAAATAGGAAATATCAATAAAAAAAACTTAGATAAATCTTGTTCGCTCTTTGGGATTATTTTCAATTTCATTCTTAGCAATTATTCAATTTGACTTTACTATTATATTGGAAAAATGAGACTTGATTGACTCGAAAATTTTAAAAAAGTTATTGTTCTCAATTTATATATTTATTCAATCTTGCGATATTATAAATAGGTAAGATTTAAGAATTTTTGAGGAATCTTGATTTACACAATTTATAAATTTAGATATAGAGTTGGGCTGCTTTCAATTGTTGCAGGCATTGGTGGATTAACCATTGGTGTCATCATTGCACATTATGCACTTTTTCCGCAAGAAGAAGTTGTAGATTACTTTAACTGGATTCCAAGAGGATGGTTACCTGTAACAATTGGCCAGTTGATAGCTTTTGGGTCTAGCCAAATATTACTATTTGGTATGGCTTTATTAGCTTGGAACCAAAAAGAACTTACTTGGGCAAAAGCTACATATTTCGCTTTTCTAGTCTGGATTGAAATGACTTTGTTATTAGGTGTAGTCCCTTCAGAGTGGTTAAACCTAGCTCAAGGACCACTTGAATGGACTGGCCAAAGAGAATTTATAAAGTTTCCACCAATACTATTTTTAAACAATGAAGTTAGTTTAAGCCTGGCTGCTTTAAAAGATTTACTTCAAATGGGAATCTCGACAAACTTTTTAATAGCCGGACTTGTTGTTGCCTACACGATTCAAGATATAAACTCAAAAATTGAGCAAACAAAGACAAGAATTTCTGATTATGGAAAAGAAGTTATAAAGGTGAAACAAAATGGCTAAATCTGAAGTTTTAATTGAAATGCCTAAATTTGAGAAGAAGTATAACCTTGCAATGGTCGAAACTGACAAAGTTGCATCAAGAGTCCGACCAAAACAGTTTCTACATATCGATGAATCAGAATGTATCTTATGTGAAGGCTGTGTTGATATTTGTCCATGGAAATGCATACACTACTTGTCTGTTGAAGCGATTGAAGATTCAATTAATGTAGAAAATCCAGATGTAGAAGAATCTCCTGGTTTTTTTGTTGTTGACGAGGAAGCATGCACACGTTGTGCTTTGTGTGTCGACAGATGCCCGACTGGGGTTATTTCACTCGGAAAATTTGCTGGGTCTTTAGCTGATCAAGCTGTACAAAACGGAGTATATAAAGCTCCTTGGGATGAAGACTCAGGTGAAAGAAGTGATAGACATGGCTATATATATGGAAGGTTATAAAATAAAGTAATGCAAAAATTATCTATAAGAGACAAGATAAAAGAAGCAAGTTCTAATGCAGGTGAAAGTTTTAAAGGTTCTAAACTTTGGTCAAGTATATTTAGACCGGGTTCTCCATTTAGGAAAGGCTACGTAGACAGTCCAAGAAATAGATCTTATGTTGTTATGAACAACGTTCTCTATCATCTTCATCCAGTTAAAGTCAAAAGACATGGAGTTAGGTTATCATACACACTCTGCTTGGGCGGCTTAAGCTTCTTTCTTTTCATAGTTTTAACAATTACTGGTATTTGGCTTATGTTTTATTTCAGACCAACTGAACTTGCATATGTCGATATTCAGAATTTACAAACCAGTATTGCATTTGGTTCCTTAGTTAGAAATATGCATAGATGGGGTGCTCACTTAATGGTACTTGTTGTCTTTTTACATATGTCCAGAGTTTTTTATCATGGAGCATACAAAGCTCCTAGAGAGTTCAACTGGGTAATTGGAGTTATTTTACTTTTATTAACACTACTTCTCTCTTTCACGGGTTACTTATTGCCATGGGATCAGTTGGCCATTTGGGCAGTTACAGTTGGAGGAAATATGGCTGGATACACTCCTGTAATTGGAGCTCAAGCTAAATTTGCTTTATTTGCAGGGCTAGAGGCAACTACAGCAACACTTTTAAGGTTTTATGTTCTTCATGTTTTGTTCTTACCATTCATCATCGTTATATTTATGGCTGTTCACTTTTGGAGAGTCAGAAAAGACGGTGGAATTTCAGGACCACTATAGAAAGATATTATGGTTGACATTCCTGAGCATTTATTATTGAGGTCCGCTGAAGCAAGAGCAAAGGCACTTGGAATTTCTGTTGAACAAGCACTTGCTGAAATGAAAGGTGAAGCTTCCCCAACTATTGTTTCAAAAGAACCAGAAGTACAAGTTATAGAAGAAAAGCCACTTACTACAGAAGAACCAGCTCCAGTTATTCAAGAAGAAAAAGCTTCTCCTACTCCAGTTGTTCAAGAAGAAAAAGCTGCTCCAGCTCCAGTTATTCAAGAAGAAAAAGCTGCTCCAGCTCCAGTTGCTAAAACAGGTAAACCTGTTGATGTTGAGTTTTCACCTGAAGTTAAAGTTACTCAGAGGTTATTAACAGTTGTAAAAGCAAAACCAATACAAAAATCGGTGAGCGAACCAGTTGATAAAGTAAATACTTGGCCACATTTAATGCTTCCAGAATTTGTTGCATTAATGAGCATGACAGCATTCCTAGTTTTAATATCTGCAATTTTACAAGCACCATTGTTAGCTGAAGCTAATCCAAACGTAACCCCAAACCCAGCAAAAGCACCTTGGTATTTTTTAGGCCTTCAAGAACTGCTTTCATACTGGGATCCACAAATCGCAGGTGTTATGATTCCTTTGGTTCTTGGAGTGGTTCTATTTATGGCATTTCCTTATATAGACAGAAACCCAGAAACGAACCCCTCAAAAAGAAAATTTGCAATTATGTTTTATACTTTTTTTCTCGCAGGAGCAGGAATATTAACAATAATTGGAGTTCTGTTTAGAGGACCAGGTTGGAACTGGACATATCCATGGATTGATGGAATTTGGTTTGACGATTTACTAGATTGGATAAATTTCGAATGAACATTATTGAAGTCTCTTTTGCAATTTTTGCTGTTGTCGGTGTCCTGGGAATAATAGGCATAGCTACAGTTGTGACTGGAAGAGCACCAAAAAGCTTTAATTGGAAGAAGAATGTAGACAAAAAAGCTCTCAAGGATGATAAATCAAAATCTAACTTTTTGGAACCAGATTTACCAAAAGGTGAATCAGAATCTACTAAAGAAGTTGAATCCACAGCTGAAGTAACAGCTGATCAAACACTAAAACTTGAAGAGAGAGAAGTTTTTGAAGAAATTTCAGAAGAAGAAGCTGGTATAACGAGAAGACAGTTTTTAACAAAAGCATTAAGAATATCATTTGGTGCTTTTGCAGGAATTCAATTAATTTCATATTTAGGTTTTTTTTGGCCAAAGATTTCGGGAGGTTTTGGATCTAAAGTAGATGCTGGTACTGTAGAAGAACTAAAAAATCAAATATTTCAATCGGATGGTTCAGTACTTCCAGCCTTTATTCCATCAGCTAGAGCATATGTGTTACCTTTGAGTGATGCAGCAGCTTCTAAATCACAGTTTTCATCTGGTGGAACTGTTGCTGAAGGACTAGTAGCTGTCTATCAAAGATGTGTTCATTTAGGATGTAGAGTTCCTTGGTGTAATTCTTCACAAGGTTTTGAATGTCCATGCCATGGATCAAAATACAATATGGTTGGGGAGTATTTTGCTGGACCAGCACCAAGAAATTTAGATAGATTCAATGTTTCAGTTGTATCAGGTAGATTTATAATTGATACAGGAACAATAATAGAATCTCCTAGAGCACCAGAACTATCAGTTAAATATCCACAAGGTTTATCTTGTATAGCATTAACAACAGAGGAATAAGATGAATAGTTCAGTTTTAATTACTTTAATTTCTCTGGGTATAATAGGTGCTTTAGCTTTCTTCGCTGCAATTGGATTTCGAGGAACTGGAAAAGTAAAAGATTATATTCCAAATCAATCAAAATATAGAACTGATGACGAATTAGAAACTAAAACTTTAGACAAAACACTCACGGTTGCAGTTATTGTTGCTTCAATTCTTACTGTCATGATTCCTTTGTATTACTTGGGTGAGCAAAATAGACAAGAAGAATTCGTCGAGGCTTTTGATGAAGTTTCTTTAGAAAGGGGACATCATTTATATGAAGAATTTGGTTGTGGAAACTGCCATGGTGTAGATGGTTCAGGCGGTGCAGCATCATATTTGGAAAAAAGAAGTGGTATCAATGTGACTTGGGCTGCACCAGCAATAAATAATGTTTTTTACAGATATGACGATGAAGAAGTGAGGTATTGGTTAATTTATGGAAGAGCTAATTCTCCAATGCCCGCTTGGGGTTTAGAAGGTGGCGGTCCTATGAATGATGGTCAACTCGATGACCTTATAGAATATTTGCATCATATGCAAATATCACAACAAGAGGAACTTCAAAGCATTGAATCAAATATTTCAGGAGCGCTTTTAAGGCTAGATACTTCTGAGTTATTAGTTGAAAATGAAATTATTAAACAAAAAGCTCTAATTGATGATATTAAAAAATCTCCATCTGACTTACCTGTTATTCAAAAAGCAGTTATAGATATATCTGAACTTTTAAGTAGAGAAGGGGGTATTGATACTGATGAAGATGGTTTAACTGATTCTGTAGAGCTTGAACTATCTACATACAGTCAAAATATTTCAGAAATTTTAGGTACATCAATTTTGAATTTAGATCCAGATAACGAAGAGTCCGTCTTTGGTAAAAAAGACTTAAAAGTTGCTAACAGCTATTTATCTGAGTTAGAAAGCTATCTTATAAATGAAACAATTGTTTATGAAGGATACGATAAATTTTTAAATGACGCTGAAGTTGGTTTAGCATTTCTTGAAGAGGCATTAGAGAATAAACTTTGGGAAGTTTCATTTGAAGAAATTGCAGATACTACTTTCGATGGTGATATAGAAAAGGCTCAAAGAGCAGTTGGATTGTTTAATGCTTACTGCGCAAGATGTCATACGGCAGGATATTCTGCTGGTGTAGCATATACTAAAAAAATTGCATCTGGTGGTCTTGGCCCGGCTTTAAGGGCTGGTAGAGCAAATATTCAATTTAAAGAAAAACAAGATATGGTTGATTTCATTATTAAAGGTTCTGAAAATGGTAAAGCTTACGGAGTTAATGGAGTTGGTGGAGGTAAAATGCCGGGATTTGGTGCGGTACTTTCCGAGCAAGATATCGAACTTATTATTGATTACTTAAGAGGAATGGGTCCAGATGCGTGAAATAATGCGCTCTCTCTTGTCAGCTAATTTAACAATTACTGGAATTTTAATGTTCATTGGTTCTTTAATTGTATTTACTGGATCTGTATATTTAATCAATTCAACAAATCTTGGGAGAAGATTAGGTTTTTTAATAACTGGTGCAGCAACATTTGGATGGGGAGTTATTAACTCAATACTTTTTATTTTATATGCACCAAGAGGTCCAAAACCAGCAGACATAGAAGGTTTAAATGCTTTTGAGATTAGAATCTTACCAATTACTTTTATGGTTGCATCACTCATTCTATTTATTATGTTTTTACTTGCTCTTAATCGGTTCGAAGAAGAGCAGCTTGAAGATCAGTAATCGTAAAAGTAAACTTTCAATATGAGTAGCATGTGGTTTATTGCTGCTGCAGTATTTTTACTTGCAGAGTTGATGGTATCTGGCTTTGTGTTTTTACCTATTTCAATTGGTTCTCTATTTGCAGGTTTAACTTCATTAATAAGTGAAAATCTAAATATTCAAATTGCAGTTTTTTTACTTTTCACAGTTTTTGGAATATATTTATCAGTTAAAGTATTTGGTCCTAAAAAATCAGAAAGCATCAACAGTAATAAGTTTTCAGAAGGTGTTAATAAATACATAGGTAAAACATTTCATGTAGATATAGAAATCGACCCTTATAAAGCCACTAGCTCGCATGTTCTTGGAGATGACTGGTTAATAATTTCTAATGAAAAAAGAATTTTACCCGGAACACTTGTTGAAGTAATTAAAATAGATGGTACAAAATTAGTTGTAGCAGCTAAAAATTAGTAAAATATGACCATGGATATTTTATTTTCGCTTATTAGATTATTAATAATAATAGGAATTCTTGGAGTAGTAGTATTTAGAATTTTTAGAATAATTAGGCCTTTTGAAACTGGTCTAGTTGAAAGACTTGGTAAGTTTAATAGAGAAGCTAAATCAGGACTTAATATAGTAATTCCTGGTTTAGAAAGAATCATTATTGTAGATATGAGAGAGCAAGTTATTGATGTTCCACCTCAAGAAGTTATTACAAAAGATAATGTAACAATAACTGTTGATGCGATAATTTACTATGAACCAACAGATCCTAAAAAACTTGTTTATAACGTTGGTGACTTTATAACTGCAGCAACTAAATTGGCACAAACAAACTTAAGAAACGTTGTTGGTGACTTAGAGTTAGATGCTGCATTAACCTCGAGAGAAACAATAAATACTCAACTTAAACTTATCCTTGATGATGCAACAGATAAATGGGGAACCAGAGTAGTGCGTGTTGAAATACAAAGAATCGATCCACCTCAAGATGTTCAAGATGCAATGAATAAAGTTATGAAAGCAGAAAGAGATAGAAGAGCAGCAGTCACTGAAGCTGAGGGATTAAAAAGAGCTGCTATTTTAACTGCTGAAGGTAGAAAAGAATCACAAGTACTAGATGCTAGTGGTGAAGCCGAAGCTTTAAAGCAAGTTGCAGATGCTCAAAAATATGAAAAGATTGCTATTGCGGAAGGTGAAGCAGAAGCTATTGAAAAAGTTTTCGATGCAATACATAAAGGCAACCCTTCAAATGACTTGATTGCTATTAAATACTTAGAGTCACTCGAAAAAGTTGCAAATGGTAAGGCAACAAAAATATTTTTACCAGCAGATCTTTCTGCAACATTAGGTAGTATTGGTGCGGTAGCAGAATTATTTAAAGATACTGACGAAAAAAGCTCAGATAAACCTGCTAAAAAATAAGTAAACTCCAATAGCAATTAAAGATATACCACTTATTTTATTAATAAGTAGTTTCATATTTGTTGAAGCATCTTTAAAAAAATAATTACTAAAAATCGCATAAGATACATCAGCAAATAAGTTGATAAATACAGTAATTATGCCAAAGTAAACTAACTCAATAAATATCTGAGCTTTGTTAGCAACAAAAATAGGAAGAACTGTTAAAAAAAATACCCACATTTTTGGATTTGAGAGATTTAATTTAAACCCACTATAAATTAAATGTTCACTTGAGTTTAATGAAAGATTCAAAGGACTTGTTTTAAATGTTTTGAGTCCTTTGAAAACAATATAAAAAGTTCCTCCCAGATAAATAAAAGTTAAAATTGTTGGAATTGATGAAAATAAATAACTTACCAAAATTGCTGATAAAAATGTAATTATTAGTGCACCAAAAGCAGCACCTATTGCAACTTTGATTCCACTAATTCGATTTTTTTGAACTGATTCATTAACAACTAGTGCAATTATTAAACCTGGACTAAATGCAACACTAATTTGCAATAATATAAATTCAAATGTGATTGAATTTAGAGTCACTAACTTAAGCTTTTTTTGAGTAATTCAAAAAACTTATCCTGATGACAACGTTGCACGACTCTTATTTTATGTGCTTCAGGTTCAAGATTTAAAAAATCAAGAACACAACCCCCTCTGGTCATTCCGTCTCTAGTGTCTACTCGAACATTTACTTCAATTGAGTCTTTTATTATTGTTTCATCAAGAAATACTGCCATAGCTAGAGGATCAGGCAAATCGTAAGCATCCTCTCCCAATATTTCTTGCATCATTTTTCTATTATTAATTTGAATTTTATTTGTAAATTCCGAATATTTTGTATTAAGTGAATCAATTTCAATAATCTTTTCACTTCCAATCATTGCATCATAAAGTGAGGGATCCCAACCAATCATAGTTATAGGTATTCCGGAATTTAGTACAATATCTGCTGCCTCTGGGTCAACCCAAAAATTATATTCTGCAAACTTAGTTATATTTCCTAGAGCATTAGAACTGCCACCCATTATATAACAGTGGTTTATTTTATGGATAGAGTCTGGATTATTTTTAACTAACAAAGCTATATTTGTTAGCGGACCTAATGTAACTAAATCAATAGAATCAAGTTCTTTTAAAGTTTTTGTATAAAATTCCTGAGCTGTTTCTGATTTAAAAATTTTATTTTTAGGAGATAAACCAATAGCTCCTAAACCATCTTCTCCATGAACATTTTGAGCCGAAATCGAAAAATTTTCATAACTTAAGGCGATTTCATTTGCTTCTATTGAAGAATAAACTTCTTTATAATCTCTTGTAAGTGGTTTATCTTCACCTTTATAAATTGGAATATTGATATCGCAAAGTTCATTTACGTATTGAGTATTTAGTGCAGCTTGTTGTAACGGTACATTTCCAGAAACAACTGAAACGCCAAGTATTTGATTTTGCTTTAAATTTCTATAAGCAAGTATTAATGCAACAGCATCATCAGAACCAGTATCTGCATCAATAATTAATTTTCGCATTAAGATTTAACTTTTTTAATTTCAGGAATACCTTTACTAAACACTACGCTGCAATCTTTGTACTCACTAGCAATTTGGTTGCTTACAATAATACAAAGTTCCAACAAGGACTCTTTTTTACCATTTGCTGATCCAAATGTAACTGGTGATTTTAGATATTGTTTTTTTACCAAGTCAAGCACTTCTATTGACTCAATTTTGTTAAAATTGTAATCTATTTTATTTTTTGTAATTTGTTCAAAACTTTTTCTATGTCTTCTTGGCAATTCAAATTTCATAATCAACTCTATTAATTAATATTACATTTTTGAAACGATACTTCATAATCCTTTGAGTATTTCTTAGTAGCAATTTCTTCAAAACCATGTTTTTTATGAAAGTTAAATGAAATGTTATTTTTAATTGGCAGATAGTTTATTTCAGCAGCAACAGATGCACAGTTTTGAGATTTTCCAAAATTAATAATCTTTTTGTATAATTCAGATCCAATTCCTAAATGCCTATAATTTTCATCAACAGCTATTCGATCAACATACAGAAAATTATTTACTATTTTATTTAATTCCTTAAAATTTTTGTGATTAACTGAATTTAAATATGCAATAGTTTTGTCCTTATCAGCAAAACAAATTGCAAATGCTATGACTTTCGTATTCTTAATACATAGCGTGTAATCAGCATTTATGATTAATTCTTCAAAATTTTTATACGATTCACTACCTACATTAGGAGTGTTAGCTTGATTTAATTGAAAACAATTATAGATATCTATTTCGTTAATATCTTGAATTAAATAATCAGACACACCTAAAATATACATATCGTGTATAAAAATGTAAAATCTAATTTATGAGCACAAAAAAAGTGTTAATGAGTTCTCCAGAATACTTCAAAGTGGAATATTCAATTAATCCATGGATGATAGAAGGTACAGAAGTAGATTTAGAGCTTGCAACAAGACAATGGAATAATCTAAAGACAACTATTGAATTATCTGGAGCAGAAGTTTTATTAGTTCCTGCACATCCAGAACAACCAGACCTTGTATTCACTGCCAATTCAGGAATAATTAAAGACGATAAAGTTTTAATTGCAAATTTTAAATTTAACGAAAGAGTTGGTGAAGAAGCTTTATTTGAAAATTGGTTTAAAGATAACGGTTATCAAGTTGGAAGAATACCTAAAGAGTATAAATTTGAAGGCAGAGGTGATGCATTTGTTTATGGAGATAAGTTAATAGGTTCATATGGTATAAGAAGTGATAAAGAAGCTTTAATTTATATTGCTGAGCAATTTGAGCTAGAGCCAATAATTGTTGAGCTAGCTCAAGATAAGTTTTACCATCTTGATACATGCTTCCAACATTTTTCTACTGGAGATGCAATATTTTATCCAGAAGCATTTAAAGATTCGAGTTTGTCTGCATTTAATCAAATCTTTAACTTAATTCCAGTTTCCGAGAATGATGCAAATCAACTAGCTTGTAATGCTGTTGTTATAAATGAAAGTGTAATTTTTCCTTCAGATGAAATAGATGTTATTGAAACTGTCTCAAATTTAGGATTAACACCTAAAGTTGCAAATGTTTCTGAATTTCTAAAATCTGGTGGTGCATGCCAGTGTCTTGTAATTGCATTAAACTAATTTAATGTTCAAACGCTTATTTAAATTAATAATTTGGCCTATAAAAAAA
>Ga0255776_10004908_pt1 | contig 14010 bp, 13 predicted proteins | sample 071ome_19_FD_179974 | JGI IMG/M metagenome (GOLD analysis project Ga0255776, IMG submission 179974) | Coastal salt marsh microbial communities from the Groves Creek Marsh, Skidaway Island, Georgia - 071413AT metaG (version 2) | ecosystem: Environmental > Aquatic > Marine > Intertidal zone >... | reverse complement strand
GCATGAAATGATTGGCGGTAATAACCGTATCGGTCGTCCACGTCAGCTTTATACTGGTGAAACCAAAAGAGAAATGAAATAACCTTCATTATCGCTTTCGAAAAAGGCCGCCATGCGGCCTTTTTTTTGTGTCTACAGGTGGAGCTTTTCACTTACACCAAATAACCTAAACGCCCTTAATCCTTCGCGCACAAAGAACAGATAGACATGAAAACGCTGCCGCAACGAAGAACAACACTGAATGTGACGTTATGCTCCACAGGTAGCCACTTAAAAGAGCCCCCAAAGCACCACCCAGCCCAAAGCTCACACCACTGTATAACGCCTGCCCTCTCCCTGAAAATTCTCGTGCAAAGAATTGCTGAACATAGACCATAGAAACAACATGAAGACAGCCAAATGAAAAAGCATGAAGTGTTTGAGCTATAACAACCAAGCTAATGTATTCCGGGAAAAAACCTAATAACAACCACCTAACTACTGACAATAGTATTGAGACTTGAAGCAGCAAATAAGCTCCAACCTTCTTAACCCAGGAAGGAAAGACCAAGAACAACAAAACTTCAGAAATCACCCCAATGGCCCAAAAGCTACCGACCAATGAATGGCTGTAGCCATACTCCTTCATATACAAACTGTAGAATGAATAATATGGACCATGCGAAATCTGCATCAACAAACAAACAGCCAGGAAGCATAAAATTTCACGCTTTCTTAATAACGGGAGTACCGAGACATGAGCTGAAGATGGCTCATTTGTGGATATTTCAGGCAAATAGAAACTGATCAAAGCTGCCAAGAGAATAACGCCAAGCATTATCCAAGGTAGCCATGAAAGACTGACAACTTCGAATAAACTCCCCAAACCCAAAGCTAGTACAATAAATCCTATTGATCCCCACATCCTAATTCTTGAGTACTTAACCGCTTTTTCGCCAAGGCTTTCCAGCGTATAAGCTTCAAACTGAGACAAGATAGCATTCCAAAAGACGGAATAAAACGTAGTCACCATAATCAATTCGAAGAGCTCGAAACCAAGCAAGAACAAACTAAAGCCAACACCGGCTCCGACAACCCCCACTCGAATCAGACGAATACGAAACCCGGTACGATCTGAAATCACACCAGCTACTGAAGGCGCAAGTACCTTTGTCCCCAAAAAAACAGCATGTGCAAGCCCGACTTCAAAGCCAGAGAAACCCAGCTCTTTGAGATAGATAGGCCAAAAAGGAAGTAAGCAGCCAAGAAAGGCAAAATAATAAAAATAAAAGGAGGAAAGAAGCACAGTGGCAGCAGAAGAACTGCCACTGCAGGTAGAAGAAGATTTAGTCATCCAATGCTGCAGGAATTACTGGCACTGTAGATTGTACATCTGCATTTTGACCTCTGTGACGTAACACATGATCCATAACCACCATAGCCATCATAGCTTCAGCAATAGGAGTAGCGCGCACACCAACACAAGGATCATGGCGACCTGTTGTAACAACCTCAACAGGATTACCTTCTTTATCAATACTCTGACCAGCAATCAAAATACTTGATGTGGGTTTAAGTGCAATATGTGCAATCAAGTCCTGGCCTGTACTGATACCACCTGCCACACCACCCGAGTGATTAGACAAGAATCCTTCAGGTGTTAATTCATCACGGTGCTCAGAACCTTTTTGATTGATACAATCAAAACCATCGCCGATTTCCACACCTTTCACCGCATTAATACTCATTAATGCATGTGCCAGATCTGCATCCAAACGATCAAAAACAGGCTCTCCCAAGCCAGGAAACATTCCAGAAGCCACAACCGTAATCTTAGCACCGATAGAGTCACCAGATTTACGAAGCTTGTTCATATACTCTTCAAGTTCCGGAATCTTGTCCGCATCAGGACAGAAGAATGGGTTTTGCTGCACCTGATCCCAATCCAGTTTTTCAGCTTTAATTGGGCCGAGCTGAGACATATAACCACGAATCTCAATACCGTAACGTTGCTTTAAGTATTTCTTCGCAACAGCACCGGCTGCAACGCGCATGGCAGTTTCACGCGCCGATGAACGTCCACCACCACGATAATCACGAATACCATACTTTAGTTCATAAGCGTAATCCGCATGATTCGGCCTGAAGGTATCTTTGATCTTTGAGTAGTCTTTAGAGCGTTGATCTGTATTATGAATGACCATCCCAATTGATGTACCAGTCGTCTTACCCTCAAACACACCAGAAAGAATTTCTACCTGATCAGGCTCTCTACGCTGTGTCGTAAACTTCGAAGTGCCCGGCTTTCTTAGATCCAGATCTTTCTGGATTTCCTCTTCAGAAATCTCAATACCAGGAGGACAGCCATCAATGATGCAGCCCAATGCTTTACCATGACTTTCACCAAACGTAGAAACAGTAAACAACTTACCAAAACTATTACCTGACATTGAGTCCTCTCAGTGGATAGATCCTAATTCTTAAAACGGCGAATATTATACGTAAAACAAAGCAATTTAGCTTAAAAATCTTTATATAAAATACAGATCTATAGCTGATCCTGATTTTCTAATAATTCCTGATAAGTCATTATGAACACACCCTCACCTCCATTCTCGAATTCAATCCAATTGAAATCAATATTAGGAAAGGCGGCTTCAAGATTATGTGCTGAATAACCGACTTCCATGACCAAAAGTCCATCGTCAGATAAGTAATTAATCGCCTGCTTCAGTATCTCGCGTGGTGCATCCATGCCATCATTACCTGAAATCAACGCCATTTCTGGCTCATGCTCAAACTCTTCAGGCATGGCATCAAAGTCCATCTGGTCGACATAAGGTGGATTGGCGAGAATCAGATCATATTTCATTCCCTCAGGGATACCTGAAAACAAATCAGACGCAATTGGAAACACTCTCTCTGTGAGCTGATGATCATCAACGTTCTGCTGAGCAACGACTAAGGCCTCTTCTGACAAATCTACCAGATCAACTTCCGAGCTTTCGAAAGCATACGCCGCAGCTATACCAATACAACCACTGCCTGTACACATATCCAGGATCTTTGTAGGCTCACTGGCTAACCAAGGAGAAAAATGATTCTTAATTAATTCTCCAATGGGTGAGCGAGGTATCAAAACGCGCTCATCCACATAGAATGGCAAATCACAAAACCAAGCCTGATTGAAAATATAAGGAAGCGGTGTACGATCGATTAACCGTGACTTAAGGTTATAGACTATCGTTTGACGCTCTGTTGTCGTGAGCACTGCATCAGCAAAGTTATCATAACTGTGCCATGGTAGTGACAAGGTATTCATCACAAGCTGAAGACTTTCATCCCAAGCATTATCAGTACCATGACCAAAATAGACGTCACTTTCATTCATCCTGCTAAAACACCAACGCGCCATATCTCTAACAGTTCGAAGCTCAGTGATTGCTCTATGCGTATCCCATTCCGTAATTTTACTCATACAGTCTGCTCAATTAAAAGTTCATTTGGATTCTGAAAGTGAGCGACATTGTAACGAAAGTAAAGCTTACTGGCTCGTTAAATTAGCTAACGCTTTTTCCGCACTTTCTCGGCCTAACCTAATTAAGTCATCGGCTTTCTGGAAGTCCAGTGTTCCACAAGCATTAGACGGTATTTGGATCATAACGTCAGGAGGATATCCTGCCACCTTATACTTTCCTAGTGAACTCTGCATGGTATCAATGGCCTGATGAATTACGTCAATTTTACCCATCTTTAACATGGGTAATGGGGAACCGTCATCAACGGCTGTTTGAAGCCGCTTAAACCATTGCGATGTTCGTTCTTTTATACTGCTCCACCACTCAGAAGTACCTGAGTCTTTATGATCTTTTAAAGCCGTATCGATATCCTGACTTAATAAATCACCAAACATATCCAGCGACAATGAGTTTCCATGATCCAAGTCGAGTTCAAGATACTCTGTTACCAAATCCCGGCTAACAGCAGTAGCCATAAGACTTTCTGCATATTCCTTCGTTTCTTCATCTAACGCCAAAACATCATCAGCGTCCATTGATGCAGTTGCACAGGTGTCTTTTCCTGCAAGATCAACCGCAACGATCAAGTCTGAATGAGCAGATACGGTAGGAATAATGGGAAGAGGATTAAGAACACCGCCATCCACCAACAGCATTCCCTTCAAAGAAACAGGAGTAAATAAACTTGGAATTGAAATGGAGGCTCGCATAGCACGAGTAAGATTACCGCGTTGAAACCAAATTTCTTGTTGACTGATTAGGTCTGTCGCTACGGCAGTAAATTCTATAGGAAGGTTCTGAATCTTAACATCACCGATCATCTCGCGAATCACTTTAAAAAGACGATCACCGCGGATAGCTCCTGGTTCCCTCAACGAAAAATCAAGCAGTTTTAAAAAGCCTAGATAGGAAAAGTCCGTTACCCACTCTTTAAATTCAGGAAGTTTTCCTGCCGCATAGACACCACCAACCAATGCGCCCATTGAAGCACCGGAAATTGCTTTAATGGTAAACCCTTTTTCTTCAAGAACTTCAATAACTCCTATATGTGCATAACCTCTTGCGCCACCACTGCCCAGAACGAGAGAAACGGTTTTTGGCATGAAATCTCCTTGTTACTACTCAACCAATCTATCTTTAGCTTAGTAGTAACAAGATGAGTTATCCGAACTTTTGCTGGGTTTTAATCCAAGAACTAGTTTTCAACGAAAAGCTCGACCCACTGACTAAGACCATCAGACTCCGGGTGAGTTGACGAGAGCGGCCCAACAGCATGAACATCCATTCGCAAGCCAGATACAGTAGACATGATGTAATTTTTAAGCTGTTCAGCTAGAAGCTCACTTTTTTCGAGTTCAATATCCAAGCCTTCATCAGACGTATAATGCCCAACAAAAAATATGCGTTGCGGTCTCATAGCAAGCAATTTCTGACTCAAAGTCGCTACTTGTGTTCGCGCTGACGTAGTCATCACCAGGCGATTAGACGCATTCAGAGAAACAGGTATCAGAATTGGAGTCTGGCCTCGCACTGGTAGATCTGACTTTTTGGTCACAGGACCTTCAGCCACCTGATCAACCGAGGCGGTTAACTGATCCACCAAAAGATAATTTCGTTTATTCGCCCTGATAATCCCATACAAAACAGCTATGTGACTTCTTCCTGAAGAACGCCAATGATAAACACCGTAATGTTGAGACTGTTCAAGGCCACTTAACTTGGCCTTACCAAAAATACTATTCGCCCAAAGTGCACTGACACCACAATCACGTCCAAAACATTGGTACCAAACTTCAGCATTTTCATGCTGGAGTTGTTGTTGATAAAAATTCCATACTTCTGAAAGTTCAAACCCATCATTTAAACGATATAACACCCGAACCACATTGGCATTTAAGCGTCGGCTCTTGTTAACATTCAAGCGTCCATTTACTTTCGACACAGGGCTCAGCACCAATCGATAGTCAGGTACTTCACTTACCTTTTGAGTCTGCACGCTGCTGTATGGAAAAGGCTGCAGTTCAGCTTTAGCAAGCACACCCGCCAACATCAAAAACAATAAGCTACCAAACTGTAATATACGATGAAGTTTCATTGATTTTCCTTATATCAATTTACAGAGTTAATCTGCTCTAACAAGGCTATCGTTAATAAACACATCTAATTCCTTAGCCACATCAGAGACTGACTCTTCCATGTGCAGATGATGCCCACCCGGTAGAGTGACAAACTCTGGAGAATCAAAGTATGTTAAACGCTGCTCAATTATTGGTTTAGGAATCAAACTCTTTTCAGCAACAATAATTTTTAGAGGCACATTTAGTTTCGAGAGTATTCCCTCTACCTGAGACTCACTCAGCCTCATAGGAGAAGGCAACCTTAATCTCGGGTCTGTAGACCATATAAAGCCATCTTCCGTCTCCTTATGAGAACGTTCAACCAACTTACGAGACGCTTCATAACTCAGACCGCCAATGCCTTTTTGACGCGCTGCAATCATATCCTCTAATTCAGCATAGGCCGTCATATTAAGACCCGTACCTTTTAATTGTTTATCTATCGAGTCTTTCAATTGTCTAGCACTGTCCTTCTCTTCACTTGCAATAGGCCCTACGGCTTCAATCAGACAGACTCTCTCAACCAGTTCAGGGTAAATAGAGCTTAGAGTACTTGATAGTGCAGCACCCAAAGAGTGACCGACCAGGATCACTTTCTCAAAGCCCAAACCCTTAATCACCCGTCTTAAATCACCGACACCATCCAGGAAGTGATACAGCTGACCTTCAGGCTTATGATCTGAGTGCCCGTGCCCCGGTAAATCAAGGGCGACAAAGCGTCTGTTTAAATCCAGTTCTGAAAGAACAAGATCAAAACTATTGGCATTATCTAACCAACCATGAACTAACAATACTGGAGTAAGACCAGTTTCTTCCCCCCACTCCTTATAAGAAACGGTTAGATAACCTAGATCCAGCTTTTTTTCTTTTCCATTCATAAAAACCAACTTAAAACCTATTCACACTAAGGAATAATACGCTTAATTAAATCTACACAACCATAGGCAAGATACTCACACTCTAAACAACAAGCATAACCAGTATCAAATACCAAACGAGGCATCGAAAGTGCCTGCTCACCATAAACTAAACAGTTTGTGATCTCTGTGACCATGGGATTATGACAAACAACTATAATGTCACTGAGATTGGTTTCCTGAAGCCAGTCAATGATCTTATGAAACGCCGTCCCGGCTTTTAATACCGATTCTGAAACGGTTGGAAGAGCCAAGTGATTTGATAATATTTCTGCCGTCTGAACTGTCCTTAAGAATGGACTGTGTACAATAACAGTTTTATCACTAACCCACTCTTTGAGCTGTTTAGAAGTACTTAAAATCTCTTCCCTACCTGCATCAGTCAACTCCCTGTTCTCATCAGAATCGGCCCCAAACGACGCTTCACCATGACGAACAATTGCAATTCTCATTTCTCACAACCTCACTTTGACGACTACAGATATACGTTGAAAAAATTCATAACAGGCACAAAATAAATTCAAACAACTCATTTTTATCGCTGACTAGCGCCATACTATTATATGAACTATTCTAATCAAACCTTAAGTATCTGAGCTAACTCCTTATTTTAGTTAACTCAATCAAATATCACGCACTGACTTATGGATCTTTATCATGCTAGAGCAAGATCAACTTGAATCCACAATTAAAATGCTTGCTTTGGCAGCAGCTCAAATTGAGGCGACTATGATAGAAGCGGGAAATTCCGTTTCTGAATTATCAACGTCTTTTACTGAGATCGCTGAAAAGTTCCATCATCTAGATGGCCATGAAAGCGATACTGTGGTTAAAGTTAATCGTGAAGATTTTATTGAGCTCAGACAAAAAATTAACAGCGCAATTGTTGCAATGCAGTTCTATGACCGAATGACACAGCGCTTACATCATGTTAACAATGGATTGACTGAAACGGCTACCTTACTTGAAGAACCAAGTTCAATAAAAAGTAAAGACTGGTCCGAGCTTCAAGATGGCATTAAACAAAGATATACCATGGAATCTGAACGTAAGATGTTTGAGCAGATAGTCTCAGGCACCTCTCTTAGTGAAGCACTGGAAGATTTTAAGCGCTTAACCGCCAATACATTGAGCCAGACTACTGACGACGTAGAGCTTTTTTAACCTCTAACGCCCATAAGTCTTAATCTCTAGGATCTCAACAGTATCACCCACTGAAATCAGCCCTTCTTTTACTCTGTGCAAAGCATTCTGACCAAAGTAAGTAGCATTCTCTTTTTTTCGGGTAGCAACCAAAGTCTCAATAACTGAACGCTCCTTCTCTAAAGAATCCGGGTTAATAGAAGGCATTACGCATCGAGAGCATGGCTTCACTAGATCAAATTGTATCCCATTAATACTTATGCTTTTCCAATTATCTTCCGCATAAGGTTCCAAAGAATCTAATGAGTCTGACTGGATAACAATATTTGGCCTAAAACGCGTGATAGAAATATCGTAGCCTAAATCCCTATTGAACTGTTCGATAGAGGAAGTTGTAGTAATCAAGAAAGGAAAACCATCTGCAAACCCTACCTGGTCAGATGCGTCAGCATAGTCAGGATCAACACGCCTTAACTGGTCATCATCAATGTAAGCTAACCGCACAGACTTGCCGAGAATTTCAGATAACCAACTGGCTACCTGATCACCTTGATCCCAACCATAGGGCGTATCGCCCCAAACCTCTGTTGATATTTCAGTTGTTTTAGTGATTTCAACATCAAGAGACGTTGAGCTAGCCCCATCTGAATACGACAAAGCCAATACACCATCAGAAAAACCAGCCTGTAGCCTGGCCATTTTCACGTCTTTTCTCTGGGTAACAAACTTACCTGTTTCAGAGTCTACAACCATCCAGCGACGATCATTCAAGAAGCCTGAAGGCGTAATTTGAGCACTCTGAAGTGGTACAGGAGCACAAGATTTTACGGGATAATGATAAATAGAATGTACTTTGAGAAGAGACATGATCAGATCCAAAAGTGTTTCAGTGGAAACTGATCATGCCACAAAGACTAACTAAATCAATACGTTCGTAAGTTAGCCTTGGTCTTGTAAGAATTTAATGCGATTCTGGACAACTTGCGCCAGCATGTCAGGCTGGAACTTAGACAGAAAATCATCACATCCGACTTTCTTGACCATAGCTTTGTTAAAGCCGCCACTTAAAGACGTATGCAGTACAATGAATAGGTCTTTTAAACGTGGGTCATTACGTATTTCTGTCGTAAGCCTATACCCATCCATCGATGGCATTTCAGCATCTGTTATTACCATCAAGTATTTATCGGTCATATTTAGACCTTGATCGGCAAGCTCTTTAAGGTGCTCGAGTGCTTGTAACCCGTCACTTCGGGACGTCACATTAATGCCAATCTTTCTCAGCGTTTCAGAGGCTTGAGAAATAGCAACATTGGAGTCATCCACCAATAAAATTTCAAGACCGTCAGCATGCTGCATAACTTCAGGATCAAGCACATCTTCAGAAACATCTGTGTTGTAGGGAGCAATTTCAGCAAGCACCTTTTCGACATCAATGATTTCCACGATCTTTTCATCAATACGCGTGATAGCCGTAAGGAAATTTTGACGCCCAGAGCCTTGAGGAGGCGGCAGGATATCTTCCCAATTCAAGTTAACAATTCGACTGACACCGCCTACCAAAAACGCTTGTACAGAGCGGTTATACTCAGTAACGATAATGGTACATTTTTCATCAGGAACGATGGGTCGCATACCAATAGCAGCACTCAAATCGATAACAGGTATGGTTGAACCACGCAAATGCGTAACACCGCATACGTGCTGATGACGATTCGGTATTAAGGTTAAGTTAGGAAGCGGTAATACTTCCTGAATTTTAAACACGTTGATTGCATACTGTTGATGACCATGCAAACGAAACGTAAGAATCTCTAGACGATTCTCACCTACTAGCTGTGTCCTAGAATCTACTGAATCTAAAATCCCAGACATTAACTGACCTCTGGCGATAAACTTTATTTAGTTTATATTTATCGTATTGAACGGATAAATCTTTAGTAAGTGTAGTCGAAAACATCGGCGACAATCACCCACTTCATGGAATTTACAGACGTAATGGAAAGATCCAATAGTTCATCCACAAAACCATTACTAGCAAGGCAGCCTATTTTTGATGAAAAACTTTGTGTAGCCGCCTACGAGTTACTGTTCCGTAACAGTGAACAAAATACGGCATTACCTTCCAATGAAGACGAGGCCACAAGTCAGGTGCTTCTATCGGCGTTCTCCGAGAATGATATCTCTCAACTGACCGGTATGGTCCCTGGTTTTGTAAATTTCACCAAAAACCTTCTGCTAAGCGATATCCCTTTTGACAGAAAGCAGCTCGTTATCGAAGTGCTCGAAGATATTACCGATTCTGAAGAAATAGTTAATGCCCTGTCTCAATTAAAACAGGAAGGTTACACAATTGCGCTAGATGACTTTATTTATTCAGCTGATAAATCTGAGCTGATTAAATTATGCGACATCATTAAAGTAGACCTGAGGGCCTATGAAGATCGAAAAGCCTTTTTACTAGACGTAAAGCGCATTCAAAGAACTAAAAAGCGGATGCTTGCAGAGAAAGTTGAAACCCACGAAGAATTCGAACTCTGTAAAAAATTAGGATTTGAGCTGTTTCAAGGCTATTTCTTTGCGAAACCACAGCTCGTTAAAGGAAAACAGCTTTCTTATAATAAAGAAGTGGTTCTTGCCCTAATTAGCAAACTTCAGGATGAGAATGTCAGCATAGACGGACTTGAAGAAATTCTAGTACGTGATCCTGAGCTAACTTATAAATTACTTAAACTTGTGAACTCTGCGGCTTATGCACGAGGTAGAAAACTCAAGTCTGTAAAACAAGCCCTAACGTGGCTGGGTTTTAAAAAAGTTAAATCCTGGGTCATCCTGCTTTCCCTATCACAGCTTGACGACAAACCTGTAGAGCTTACAAATACTGCACTAATACGAGCAAAAACCTGTGAATTGCTCGGTCATCACCTTCAAGACGACAACCCTGAAAACTATTTCACCACAGGAATGCTTTCTTGTTTGCCAGCGTTTATGGATATGACCATGCCGCAATTGTTGGAAAAAATCCCGCTCATTACCGAAATCCAGGAAGCCCTTTTGTACTACAAAGGCTATCAAGGCTTCATTCTGGCAACCGTTATGGCGCATGAATACGGATGGTGGGAAAAAATTAATTGGAAAACACTTCAAAAGATGAACATTAAAGAACAGCATCTGAGTGATTTTTACCGCAAAGCTGTAAGCTGGAGTAATGATTTTTTAAATGAACACTAATCAAGAAAACCAAACATCGAATCAATGGATAGATATCGGAGTAAACCTTTCCAACAAACAATTCAAAGATCAACAAGCAACAATTCTAGAGACCGCTATAGCAGAAGGTGTTGAGTCCATCATCATTACCGGGACGGATCTGGAAGAGAGCAAGAAAGCCATCGAAATGGCTGAAATCTTTGGCCAATATGCAACCGCAGGAATCCACCCTCATGACGCCAAAGAAAATTCAGATGATGTATTTGATCAAATAACTCAGCTGTCAGCTCACCCTCAAGTAGTCGCTATTGGTGAAACTGGTCTGGATTTCAATCGCAATTTTTCTACGCCGGAAGATCAATGCAGTTCCTTTGCGAAACATATAGAACTCGCCAAGTCCTCAGGCAAACCTATGTTTCTCCATGAAAGAGATGCTGGCGACACCATGTTTGAAATTCTCACTCAGCACAGAGATGAACTATCAAACGCTGTAATCCATTGTTTTACTGGCTCAGAAGAGGATCTAAAACGTTATTTGGATCTGGACCTATACATTGGGATTACCGGCTGGATTTGCGATGAACGAAGAGGCTATCACCTTCATGATCTAGTAAAGCTGATACCGTCAAATCGCCTGATGATTGAAACGGATGCGCCTTACCTATTACCTAGAAGCTTATCCCCCAAACCTAAAAACAGAAGAAACGAGCCTAAGTACTTGCCTCATATAGGGCAATACATTGCGAACATTCTTGAAAAACCGGTGGAGCAACTAGCATCAGAGACATACGACAACACTAAGCGTTTCTTCAATTTAACGAGTTAATTGATACGCTTTAGATCAGCAAGCCGCTCAACAAATACCTTATAAAGCGGGCTATTCAGGATAGCCCGTAATATCACGTATCGACTTATAGAGCGGCTGAAGCTGCTTATACATCTTCAAGTACACTTCACTGTACAATCGTTCGTACATGTCCTGGGTAGGCTTATTCGGGTAAAACACATCCCCAACGTGCGTCATATTCGCGATGGCTTGATCAAAGGTTTTGTAATACCCCATACCAACGGCCACATCGATTGCTGCACCTAAACCAGAGGTTTCAAAGGTATGAGGTCGCTCAACAGGCAAACCAAAGATGTCCGCAGTTATCTGCATAGCTGCATTACTTTGTGAGCCGCCTCCAGCCACACGAACCTGGGTCACATGAACTCCACTACGCTTCTCAATTCGCTCGCGCCCTTCTCTTAAGCCATATACTAGCCCTTCAAGAATAGCTCGATAAATGTGAGCACGAGTATGAACATCCCCAAAACCAATGATTGCGCCTTTTGCTTCAGGGCCTGGATTCTTCAGGCCTGGTGTCCAATACGGTTGGAGCATTAATCCCATAGAACCTGGTGGTACAGAATTCACCAGTTCATCAAACAACTGTTCCGGCTCAATGCCACGCTCATTCGCTACATTGATTTCCCTTAAACCAAACTGCTTTTTAAACCAACTAACCATCCAGAAACCACGATAAATCATAACTTCTGTGGAATACGCATCCGGAATAGCTGCCGCGTAAGGCGGGATCATGGGAATGGTTTCAACGTAATTGGTATTGATCGTATTGATGGTCGCCGTTGTACCAAAACTCAAACATGCAATGTTAGGTGACACCCCACCCGAACCAATGATTTCACATGCCTTATCAGACGCTGCTGCGACTACAGGAAGCCCCTCAGGTATGCCTGTATACTCGGCAGCCTCTTTGGTGACGTGCCCTATTGGTTTTCCCGGTGCGACCAATTCTGGTAGCTGCTCAGGTCTTATCCCTGTTGCTGCCCACTTCCAGTCCCAGCTTGGTGCCCAACGTAAGCGTTTATAATCAAAAGGTATGTAGCCTACTTGTGAGCCAATGGAGTCTTTAAATTCATTGGTCAGTTTGTAGTTGAGGTAACCTGACAACAAGAGATATTTATCGGTTTTTGACCAGATTTCAGGTTGTTGCTGCTGAATCCAGCGAGCCTGACACTTTGCTCGAAAGGTATTGATCGTATCCGTGAGGCGCAATAGCTTGAATGCTAAACCCCATGCGCCGCCTAAGGGTTCCGTTGTATCCGCCTTTCGTTGATCCAACCAAATTATTGCAGGCCTAAGCGGATGCCCATCTTTATCAAGATTAACAACAGTCCCTCGCTGTGTCGTCACCGCCATCGCTTTGATGTTATCTCGGTCGACATTAGGATCGAGCCAAAGTTGATTACAGGCCTCAGATAAGCTTTTCCAATAATATTCCGGATATTGCTCTGCCCAGCCAGGATGTTTGGAGAAATAGGCATCCAAATGGACTTTGGACTTAGCAATCAATTGACCTTGAAGGTCAAACACCAAAGCTCGAATACTCTGGGTCCCGTTATCAATCGTTAGGATATGCGTCTTAGACGATGTTTCTTGCACCATGATCAGACCACCTCAACGCAACTTGCTTTGAACTGCTCAGAGGAAGTCTCACCCTTTCTACTAGGCAAGGAGTAATTGTCATCCCACAGTTTTAAATAGCGCTCTAGTTCGTCATTCCAGTTACTCTCGCTCCAGTCTAAATGACGCATCATTAGCTGCTTAATTCTTGTCCATGACTCAGGATCAAGATTAGGCATCACATTACCTAAACGCGTTCGTCTAAGCATCAAATCATCAAGATGAATAACAGACTCATTCTTAACTGCCCATTCAATTTCTGCCCATGAAATTTCAGAATGCCCGACCGTATTTTCCAAAGTCTCCGTGTCTGAAGAACTCACAAGTTCAAAGGCCTTGATACCATAACGTCCGGACAGACGGCGACGGACTCGACCACTAAGCTGGCTTAGGTGGCTGGCGACGTAATGAGTCGAGGTGAAAAATGCCTGACCAAAATCTTTAACCCGAACGCCGGAATGTCGACCCAACTGATCTTTAAGTACACGTTCCAGAACATCAAAAGCAATCACTCTGAAAGTGGTCAGCTTGCCACCACTGACCGTGACTAAGCCTGGACGTTGCCAAATGGTATGCTCTCTATTTTCTTTAGATGGATCGAGACCTTTGCCACTTGAAATCACAGGGCGGACACCTGCCCAGGTAGATATCACATCATC
>Ga0255776_10004904_pt1 | contig 14012 bp, 8 predicted proteins | sample 071ome_19_FD_179974 | JGI IMG/M metagenome (GOLD analysis project Ga0255776, IMG submission 179974) | Coastal salt marsh microbial communities from the Groves Creek Marsh, Skidaway Island, Georgia - 071413AT metaG (version 2) | ecosystem: Environmental > Aquatic > Marine > Intertidal zone > Salt... | reverse complement strand
AAGAATTCTCAACATTGTCAATCGATTACGCTGGAACTGAAAATGATACCTCCCAAACAAATGGTGAATATATTCCAACAGATTCAGTTTGGCTTGACCAATATGAATACAGAACGAGCATCGAAACGAAAGAAACGACAATATTTCTTGTCAATATTGCATTTTTTCTCATGGGTATTTCATTTATTTTCTCACTTTTCTTTGGCACTGAGCAACATGTGAGGTCTTCAATTTCAGCGATGGCAGTGATTACTGGAGTCTTTATGTTGTTCTCCCTAGCATACTTCACCATGAATTTCACCCCATTTGCAGACCAAGAACCCTCGGAAGAGGATGAAGATTCTTCATTTGTTTGCGATGACACTGATTCTTACGGAATAGGTGCATTTGGATATATCGAGTACACTGGTTGCGATGCTTCTGGCTTCGAATCATACACCTCCACATTGCAACCAGGTGCGGGATTCTATGAGATGATGTTGTTTACAACAATGTGTTTTCTTACGCCTCTTAGCATGCCTAACAAAAAGTAATTTCAACAAAGTCTACAATCACTTACGTATCGAACACAGGATTGAATGTTGTGAGCGGACGCACCAGGATTCGAACCCGGGTTTCCAAATTCATGAATTAGGAAATTCAAATATTATCTTCCGTACCAGCCTTTCGTAGATGTTTGAAAAGATGACCGTTTTTTCCTTTGAATCCGGTGTACTCGAGACTCGTTGAGTTCATGCTGATCTCCTCGATGGGGGAAGTTTTCCTCCAACCAACTTCCTCGGAAGGATTATGCCGATCGGAAATGTAAACAAGTTCTTGGTTGGAAGAGCCCCTCCAAAGGAGGGCCTCGTCATACAATTCTGAAATGAACGGCCCGCTGCTAAGCATGTCGATCTGGTCCATCACTTGCTTGATGTTCGGATCGCTCGACTGGGCAAGAAAATCGTGTTCGTATCCAGAAAAAAGAAAAATACTCAACTCCGGCCGAAGTGCTTTGATACCGCTGAGGAGTTGAAGCACCGCTTCTGCTTGTTCAAATGGCTCACCTCCGCTGAGGGTAATCCCCTCAATGCCATCGATGTTCACAACCCAGGCTGCAAGCTCAGCGGGAGGCACCAAATTGACTGCATTGTGAGGGTGAGTAGAGCTGCTATAGCAGCCCTTGCAGCCAATAGTGCACCCTTGAACCCAAATCACAGCGCGCACCCCCGGCCCATTCGCTCTACTGTGCGATAGTGTTTTTGCAACGTTGAGGTAAACCTCGCCTGTCAAAGGGACTCACTCCAGTAAAGAAAAGGTAGTTTGTCCGTTCATGTCTCCTGTAACGGAAAGGGTTAGATTTCGGGTACCGATTTGGTGGAGGCGGTCAAAGATGAACAAACTCATTGGGTTCACAATCTTCTGTTCAATGATGTTGATGAGTCCACGGCCGCCATGGCCCACCTTGCCTTGACCGACGAGGTTCTGAACGTATTCCTCATCCAACTCCAACTTCAAATTGAAATTCTCAAGAAGATGTTGCCGAATACCCGTGAGCTTGGCGTTCATGATCTTTGATCGGATGCTCGAGTCGGTGATGAAATCAAACACGATGATGTTGTCTCCAAAGCGATTCAACAGTTCTGGTCGACCGAGGGTGTCGTTGAAGTGCCCCTGGACTGCATTCATGAAGTGTGCTTTTGTTTCGTTGTACGATGTACTGGGATTCGCATCGCCCGCCCCGATGTTTGAAGTGAAAATGATCACCGTTTCAGAAAAGTGAACGGTCTGCCCCCGTCCATCCGTTAAACGGCCGTCCTCCAAAATCTGGAGGAACTTGTCCAGCACTCGTGGGTGCGCTTTCTCAATCTCGTCAAACAACAGTACGCTGAATGGCTTCTCTGCGACGGCGTTGGTCAATTGTCCGCCTTCTTCGAACCCCACGTAGCCGGGGGGTGCGCCAATTAGCCGCTGATCAGCGTGCTCTTGACTGAACTCTGACATGTCAAAACGAATGCAGTTGTTTTCATCTCCAAAAATGAACTCCGCCACAGATTTGGCGAGTTCCGTTTTTCCGACGCCCGTCGGTCCAACAAAGAACAACGTCCCTTTGGGTTTGGTCATGTGGCGGGAATGCTGTACACCCGCAAGGCCAAGGAAGGCTCGGATGATCATCGTGACCACGCGTTCAACGGCTTCGTCCTGCCCCTTGACGCGCTTTTTGATGATATCACGGGCCTTCGCTACTTTTTCTTCGTCAAGTTGTGTCCAGGGTGATTCCTTTTCCCCGAATCGGTACAAGTTGACCATATCGTCTACGCTGAGCGTGGTTTCGCTTTGTCGAGACAAGGCAGCCATGTTGCGAATGTCGACGGTGGTCATGCCATCGGTGACTTCGGCCAGCAGTTCCATCGCTCCTTGATTGTTTGAGTCGTCTTTAACGATGAAATCGTTGACCATCATGCTCAAAACATGGCGTCGTTGAGCCAGTCCTGGCGTGGGGATGTTGATGATTTTCACACGGCTGTCGTGGTTGTAGAACTTCGGAGGTAATGCTCCAAGTGTTGGCGTGATGACCACCAGTAAACCCGTTGGATGGTTGAATGCTGTCGAGCTCATTTGGAAATCATTCGGTTCCGCAATGGCCTTTGAAAGGTTCGTGAGTTGTTCCCGTTCTTCAGCGTCTTGCTGATTGGGCGTCGTGAGGAGATTCTCAGACCAATCCACGATGAACATGGAACGTTGATTCGTGCTCGCTGTGAGCACCGTGCGCATGGCTTGGAACGCCTGGTTGGGATCGGTGTAGGCGCCGGCTGCGGTACATCCATCGTTTTGCGTTTCATCGCTGAAATCAAGGTCGTAGTCATCACCTTCTTCCTCAACCAGCGAGCTTCCTTGGACCAAGTCGTTGAACGTGGAGAGTTGTGAAGAATTTGGAAAGGATAGCCCGTCAATGCGGTCCCAAGTTCCCTGGAGGGTGAACATGTCCTGGAGCTGTTCGCGAACAGCTTCTGCAAGGCGCAGCGTCCGTCCATCTGAGCTTTGCCAAACGTCTCGCACGTTGCCATATAGAATCAAGCAACGTCGAAACCCAGCCTCCCGGCGCACCGTTCGTTTCCATTCCATCATTGCCCACTCCCTCCCATGGTCCGAGTATTGCCACCCGTTGGAAAGCTCTTGCTTCCTTTTGATATCCGATCCGGATTTTTCCAGTTGTGTTGAACAGGACCTGATTCTATGCCAAATCGCTCTTCCATCATCAGCAAAACTTCGTCCAATGAATCAGAGCACGTTCGATCCTTGAAACCGTCCATGTCAAATTCCATTTCGCCGGATGTGCGTACGTCAAATCGAATGGTTCGGCCCGACGAGAGCGTGCCAACAACGGCGACGTTTCCAGATTCACGCAGCAATTTTGGTTTCCCGACGACAAAGCCAAGTTCACTCATCGCCTTCACCACTGAAGAGATGATGTAGCGACGGAGTTCTTCGTCAACAGCCGCTTGATGATCTCGCTCCCGCAATTGAACAGCTTCCGATTCAATGGTTTCAACGGCCTTGGTGACCTCTTCCACGGTTGCATGCTCGAGGTTGTCGTTGACGTCAAGAAGATCGTTCATCAGGCGTTCATGCTCTTGTTCGGATGAGGTTTGGGTCAACTCGAGTCGTATGTACTTCACGGATTCGACTGCGGCGTTGTAGGCTGTTTGTTTGGCCTCAACTTTCCGCTGATGCTCACGTTCTCTGTTCTCCGCAAGGGACTGGACCTGCTCAAGGATGGCCTTCGATTTGTGAAGGCGCTTCAACACAAAATCAACGTCGGCTTCGACGATGGAACCCGTGGAATCCATGGCGTGTTGAACAAACTCCATTTCCTCTTTGGCCCAAGTATTCACCTCTTCGTTATTGAGTGCAGACATCTGAGCACGAACAACGGTGGCCACCTTCATGATCTGCTGCCGAACCTGTTTTTTTCGCTCCGCCTCTCGCTTGAGAGCAATCTGCTTCTGCTGTTTCGCAATGACCCAAGCGGGCACGGTTCCTCTTGAGCTCATTTCTCAACCTCCTTGTTTTTCCTTGCTTCCTTTTTCCCACGCTCAATGATGGTCTCAAATCGGCCGTTCATCTTCGGGAAGAGATCAGCATCAACAAATGGCACCAGGCTCTCAACAATAGGACCAAGTTCCACCGGATCTCCACCTGCACGGATTTTGCTGTCCATTTCCGAAGCCATGAAACCGTCTTTCTCTTGCGCAATGGTGTACCACGGTTGGTCCTTGCCCGCAAAGGCTTGGAGTTTATCGCAAAGAGATTTGACGCCCTTGACATCACCGTCGTTAATGTCCCTCAATTCGGTGCGCACGGCTCTTATAAACAGATCAGTCTTGACGTTTTTCGTGATGAGATCAAATTGGGCTGGCGTGACGCCGGCCAAATCTTCGAACGACACCATGAACGTGGATTCCTTTGTTGAGTTCTTCCAACGAATGCTGAACTCTTCTCGAGTAAATGGCAAATCACTTCTCTCAAGAAGCACAAGTTCACGTTGAAGTCCGTCATAGGTTGTCAACGGTTTAACCCCTTTGAGGTAGGATTCCTTCAGGTTGGCGAGTTCCCTTTCCATGCCAGCTTTGTTGAGAAGAGACATGAGGTAACGCACGGACTCGGGGAGTTCGAAATTTTCGGAGGGGGGTAGATTCTTCATCCATGTGTTCAATCCTTCCCCGACTAATTTTGTTATGACATCCTTGAACTGATGACCGGTTGTGAGGTCTGGGGCTGCGACGAGTTGTTCCATCAACCCGAGAGGGATTTCATCAATCGTTGAGGGCAAAGATTGCATCAAGGGGCCAACCCATACATTCCCGTTGGAGTTTTGATCTCCGTTTTTCTCTAACAAACTAGAGGCCTTCTTGACATATGCTTCCGATTCTGCAACGGTGAGCGCTGAACTCCATTCCGTTCCTTTCTCGGGCTCCCATGACCTTCCCGAAGGAACTTGACCAAGTGCAGCAGTTTCACGCATCACGGAAATGAGTCGGAGCGTGTAATCAAGTTCTGCTCTCAATCCAGCAGTGTGAGAAAAGTGGTTCCGTTCTCTGCGAGCCCGGTCAGCTTGTTCAAAGAGTTCTGTTGAAATGACTGACTTCTTCTTCAGGGCAGCCACTGCTTTTGAGACGTTTTCAGTCGTCATGTCTTTTGAGCCAGCAAGGACAAGAACCATCTCCTCAAAGAATCGCGTAGCCTCAAATTTAGTGGTGGAGCAATGCCCGCACCAAGCGTATTCCAAACGGGCTGCATCTTCCCAGGGGAGTGGTTTTTTCCCGCTGACGTGGGCCCTCCATGTTTCGTTCAAGGCGTGGCTAGCTCCCTCGGAAAGGACACTTTCAAAGATGGATTGCTGAAGCTTTGGCTCGAACATCGACCAGCAATCATCAACACCTTGGATGTCTGAAAACAGGTTCATGAATTCGGCTACCATTCCAACCATATCTGGCTCAAAGAAATCCATGCGTTCGGTGAAGACCTCGTCCATGAACATTTGAAAGATGTTGAACGTTGACCCTTGACCCAGTTCAAGCGCCTTACGATAGGATTCAGCGAGGTTCTTCATCGCTTTCCCCTTGCGAACTTCATCGTTCAACCAAGCAGAAAAATCAGGCATGGAACGGGTGAACAGGTAACGTTGCCGCGGGTCCTTTACCTCCTTGCGGAGGTAGGTGTTGGCCTCAGATAGGAATTGGTTGCCTTGGTCTTCATTGAAAATAACAACCGGCAAACGCACCTCCAAGTTGCTGTGCTTTGCAAAAACTGAAACTTGAGTCAGTCGAAGCATGAAATCTTGGCTGGCGATGGTGTGTTTTGGCACCTTGGTTTGAGATGGTGGAATTGAGATCAAAAGGGCGCTAGTAAGGTCCTGAGACTTCACGCTGGTGTTCTTAATACCCTGCGGATAGGTGACAATCGTTCGGTTTTGAACCAGGGCTTCGTAGTCATCCATGGATGAAATCTCAGTGAGGAGTGATTCGTGTTGATGGAGCAAAACCATGCTCTTGGATGAGGAGCTGATGTTGCGCTTAACGTGAGCCATCGCAGAAACCAACGGTTCAATTTGGTGAGGCTTAGCAGTGGATTGAATCTTCGTTTTGATTTTCATCCCTTCCTCAAACCGCTTCAACAAACGCGATTCGGCTTCCTTGTTTTCAGCGAGGAATGCTTCAATCCAACTCAATCGCTGAGACGATGAGCCTTTTCGATGCACGGCGAACACCGGGCTTCCGTCTTCGTGAGAGACCGAGAGGGTGATGCAAATTTGGAGTTGTTCAACGATGGAGGACTCCCCAACCTGCTCAAGGCGAAGGATGTTGACTTGTTCCGAACCATCGGCTGCCTGCAAGGCCTGCTGAACTTCTCCCTGTCCAGGGGCAGACGGCTTTTTGATGGATTTACCGATGGGATTCCAATCGTTCTGGCTAAACTTCTCGAGGTGGTGGCCGTTCACCACTCCACCATTTCCGCCCAACATGAGCAGCCTATTGGTTCCCAAACAGCGGGCCAAATCGTAAGCCTGTTTTGTGGTAGGTTCCACAATTTTTCCCTTGGAAAGCTGCTCTCTTCCTGCCCTTGTCACCGTTGCCGTAAAACCGAGGAGTCGTTGAAAACCAACGTCGATTTTCTCGCGCAGTGTCATGCGCTTGGGATTGGACTGTTGTTCAATTTGAGCTTGCAATCGCTCAACTTTACGTTGCATGTTTCGTCGTACAGCTCCGTGGTATGCATTGGTCTCAAGACCAAGTTGCAGGCGTTTGAGATCATCATGCAGTTCGGAAGTATCTGCGTCGTCGGACTTGACTGCACCGGTTTTGATGGCTTCAGCCCGAATCAATGAATCAAGAGTTTCTTGAATCAATTCCGGCTCTTTGAGCCCGAGTTTCATCGCAATTTCTGCGGCTGAGACATTTGGGATTTCGTTGAAGGCGCGCAACGTGTACTTCTCAAGCAACGAAAGAGGACGCTCACGGGACAACTGAGCTTGAACTGGGCAACGCTGCATGGGCCAAACGGCCTCAATGGTGTGGACAGGTGAACTTCCAACCTTCTTTTGAAAGGCGATGTGATTCAAAGCAGCCTTGGCGTCTTCAGAGCATTGCACGACCATCGATCATCCCTCCCGTTCCAATTGTTCGTTGAATGTTCTTGTACATCGACTTCTCAACGACGGTCCCATCGTCTCGCTCGATTCGAACATCTTTGACTTGTTCAAGCGTAAACCGGTTGCCCAAAATGATGAGGAGGTTTTGTGCTCGAGAAAAGGCGACATTGATTCGCTCGGGAGAGCGCACAAACGATGTACTAGTTGTTGGAATACCGCCGTTTTTGAACCCACCCCGTCGGGTTGAGACCTTCTTCGGATTGTGGCTGTATCCTGCAACCTTTGCCTCAAAGATTTCTTTTTCGCCTTTTCCTTTCACTTGAGGTGAGGTGACCATGCTAACAAAAACCACCGGACGTTCCCCGCCTTGGAATTTGTCAACCGTGTCGGCGCGTACGTTGAGGTTTGGCCACCGGTTTCGCATGGAAGCCCATGAATCGCCCTCGTTTGCAATCTCTCTGAATGCTCGCTTCTGGTCAGCGTAAAACGTGATGAACCCGACGGGTAGCCGGTGTTCGTGGTCAAGGTGGCGCAACATGGCATCGCTTGCCCATTCGGCAGGGTCAACCTCTTGTTTTTTAGCTGCAATTTGTTCTTCAAACTCATCCAACATGTACTTTGCAAGGTGGACCTCGCGCTCGTTCCTGCGGGAAGTGGTGGTCTCTGGCCGAGTTTCCTGACAGTATTTCCCATCTCGGTCAAAGGTTGAGTCCACCCACACAAGGTGTTGGTCGGGTGTAATCAAGTCGGAACCTTCAAGCGTGAATGTACCCCCTGAATCTTTCTTTTGGAGGTGGAAACCGTGTTGCTTCAATCGCTTTTGATCTTCGTCAGGCAGGCCACATTCCAGTTTTCCTTCGTAAAATTCATTGGTGGCTTTCATGATTTGGCGGTGCATTCGGTATTGTTTCAGAAGGGTGACCTTGAGAGAATCGTGCGCTTCTTTGAAGTATTCTGCAAAGAGGGCAGACGTCACCATTCGTTCGAATTTACCGCCGCGAGAAAAACGCTCGTCGTCGATTTCATCAGCTTGTACTTCCTCTCGACTTTTCGATGTCGGGTCTTTGAAGGTCGGAGGTAGTTGTCGGTGGTCGCCGACCAAAATCGCCTTCTTCCCGAGGAGAATGGGAAGAAGAATTTCCGGTGGCGTGGCTTTGCTGATTTCGTCAATAATGACAATGTCAAAAGGTGCTTTGAGGTGCTGGTTGTACCACGCAAACTTTCCGGCAAACGATGTGGTTACCCCTTCAACGTTCACCATTTGAGTGTACATCGTTTCAAGGTCCTGAAGTGTTGATTTTTGGGGGTTCTCCAAATCATCAAGCCAATCACTGCGAATGTTCCGCCAAATCGAATCCGCTTCAATGCTGCTGTTGTTTTCACGCATCCACGCATTCGCTCGAAGGTTGAGGGCAGAAAGATCGACCCCCGTGTCGATGGAAGCATCCTCTGAAACCTCATCGGGGAGGCCGGCTAGAAGAGTCTGGCAATGTTGAATCGCGTCGGCATGTTTGCGCTTGCAACGTTCAGTCGATGCGAGATTCGATTGGGCAGACTCTTCGATGGCGTTGATTTTATCTTTCTGGTATTCCATGCTGTTTTCGGTCGCTTGAAGTTCATCTTGAACCTGGTTCTGCAAGTCTTCCAACGTCATGGATGAACGAGGCCCCCTGCCAAACCGTATGTCTCCTCCCCACAATTCGAGACTGACGATTTCAACCAAATTTGATTCCAAACTTTTAGGCTGCTCAAGTTGTTTTGTGAGATCATCAAGGAAATCACTCGGCCTTTGAAGACGACCGTTGAGACGACTCAGTTGCTTTGTCCAGGAGATCCAATCCGTTCCTGAATCTGGCGTTTTTTGGCGTTCTTTTTCAAGTTTCAATTTTATTTCTTGTGCTCGAAGGTAATCCTCCTGTTCAAGGGCATCGTCCTTCTCAGCCTCAAGACGGAGGATGGTCGGAGATGCGGGTGCGATAAAAGGAGGATCGGCCAGAACCTCGAGGATTTTAGTACTCACCTCTTGCTCATTTGTTTCACGCTTATCCTCTTGTAGGAGTGCAAACTCAGAATGATCCAAGCCTGCTGCGTCGGTGAGGTCTTTCGTGATACCTTCGAGTGTGTTTTGACGAAGGTGGGCGAGGACTGCTTCCAAAGCGGACCGTTGGCGTGACTGTCTCTCCCGAACCATGTTCTGATCATCAATCTCGGACATCAAACTGTCCTTTTCCTTAAGAAGCATCTTTAGGTTATTGGCTTCGTTTTCAATCTCAGCGAGCACCGCTGGTAGGGCTTGCAGGGCGTTGATGATGGCCTGCTTTGCGGTCAGAAGCCGTTCTGACTCCGCTTGCTCCGTTTCACAATGTTGGCGAATGGATGGGACAAAGAAATCCTTGATGACGTTGCCTTCAAGGAATTTTTCAGCTTCCGGGTCCACCTCTGCACTTTGAGCGTAGCGTCGAATGGGTCGGATGTTTGGGGTATTGGCAAATCGACCCAGTGCATTGTCAACGGCGAGGTTGGATTGACTTGCCAGCAACACCCGTCCTCCGCTTTCCGTGGCTTGGTTGATGATCTCTGCGATGACCGTGGTCTTTCCGGTACCTGGTGGCCCTTGAATCAAGAACACGTCCGGTGCCGCCAAGGCACCACGAACCGCTCGTTCCTGCTCTTCGTTCAAGGGGCTAAGCGGTTCATGTTCCAGAAGCGGAAGGTTACGAGGATTTGTGGCTGCTTTGTTGATATCAAACAGCCAATCATGAACGTTGTTGTCCGCTTCAAGTTCTTGGAGGCGTTCAATGCCTTTTCGCTGACGGTCAATTTGAATGAGATCCCGTGAAACATCGTTGATCAGAAATGAACCGATAGCATCTTCTTTGAGGCCAATAGTTGGATTATCTTCAACAGGAGGCTGGACACGGAGGAAAAATTCGACCATGCCATCCTTGCTTTTTGTTGGCTGGCCCCGAACGTTGAGGTACTTTCCAGCATCTTTTGTGTCGCCTCGAGTAGCGTTGTGATTCTGTGAATCCTCTTTGCGCTTCCATTCGTCCTCACTCTCAGAGTGATCGCTGGTGATGCTGTACAAGCGCCCGCCCCGATTACGACGGCTGTTGATTTGGTCGTAGATTTTCTTCGTACAGCGAAGTTTGAGCACATATTCGGGACTATCTCGTGTTGGTGCCTCGATAAAAAGGATCTGTGCGCCCCATTCGTTGTTTCGATTGGCGTTGTACATGGCATCAAGGTATTCGCTCCAGTCAGCCAGACGGTTGTTGACGGCTTTCTTGGTGCTCTTCATCCCCCGCATGGTGGCAGGGAGTTCAACTGGAACGGATTCCAAGTCCCAAATCTCGTAGTCGTCTCGGTCCGCCGCAGTAATGCCTCCTTGGAATTCAACGTCATTCGAATCGATCTTTTGGATGACCTTGAAGTGAACGGTATCAAACATCAATCTCTGGTCATCGGGGTCCTTTGGGTTTACCTCGATGGTAACGACGGCAACCGGGACCTCGCCTTTCATGCCAACCAAGTTAAGATGTTTCGCTTCATCGGGGTGGGGGAAGAGTTCCCATTCATCCTTCCGTTTGAACTCCATACTTCTCCGAAGAACATACATACGATCGGAGGAACCACTGAACAATCGTTCCAAGTATGCGTAAGCATGCGGTGCCCAAACTTGACGGTTGCTCTGGTTGACGGTTCGATCGTCCCCTGGTGATTTAGCACCCGGGTTGAGAACCTCGAAATTGTTTGCAACCCACTGCGTAAGGCCAGAGGCTGACTTCCATGATATGGTCTTTGTTCCCCCATTCTGATAGGACTGTTCACGAGAACCGGCATCTCTTCCGAAGAAGGCCCCCCGGAAATAACATGTAAAATTTTCAAACGAAGTTGCAGCCATTGTATTTCTCTCCGGTTAAAAATCAACTAAATTTTGTATGTATTCGTCAGGTTCAAGATACCTTGATGCTGCCTTCCTTAGCATGGGATAATATCCAAGTAGATATAAACGATTCAATCTCGTTAAGAAGGAATCCTGACTCAGAATGGTCTTTGGGAGCCTTAACACTTCCATAACAGGCGAGAAAACCCTCTGGGTGGATGAACCAGCCCTTGGGCTCGAGGAGTGGAGAGAGTTCAATCAACGTGATGCCCTTTCGGATCATTTTCTTCGAAATCATGATGCTGTGCCCGTTTTCCGACTCTCGAATCAACACCTTCGCACCTCGATTGAAGATGTGGGCGGCCCGAATTTTTGAACCGTTTGAAATGACCGCAACACCGTTTTTTATGTTCACATTTCCAGCCAATTCTTTCTGCTTCTGGTCGGAACGTTCACTCCTGATTTTCCCTTCAACCAATTCCTTCGCACGCTCGAAGCATCCACTATCCCCCATTCCGAGTGAACGCCAGGCCTTCACGAGTTCAGCCAACACCACTGCGTCCCTGCAACCTTTTCCCGAGTCGGTACGGTTCAGTTGGGACGCCCACGAACGAAGGGCATGGTAAACGGGTGGGTCAATGGATTTCATTCCCAAAACTAGCAGTCCAAAGGCACTACCCACATCCAACCCTTTGATCGTTTGACTTCCTTTGGATAGGTCAACGCCCAAAGTTCGTGCATCCTCAATTTCACAGTCGGCAGAAACATAGACAACTTGAGCCCTTGGCTTTAGCACCGAAAGCAAGGCTGTGCTGAAGGCTGCATCTGCATCCAAATACATGTGCGTTGCAATGCCAAGGGGGTCTTCGGATGCGAGCCATGAATGAAAGCGCTCAATCTCCTTCTCGGTTGCGGTGGTGGTTTTCTTTGCCATGATTGATACATAGCAGGTCTACCTCCTTAACCTCGAAAGTGGACAAAACCAACAGTCAACCAAAGTCCACTCGAACCCACAATAATTTTGGTTGACATGAGGGGGTGGTCAACCGACATCATTCCTCTTCGAACGCCATCATGGCCATCAGGGCACGTCCGAGGTTCGTTGCCACCCACAACCCATTCCCATCTTTGACGACAAGGCATGCATCGACCAAGGGTTTCCGACCCGCTGATTCATTTTGTTTGGTACCCTCAATGAACTTGATAATGTCGGATGAACCAACAGGTCCGTTGGAGAGAATGTACCTCATGATTCGCAACGTTCGTGGTTTTTGAAGCGCCTTGAAGCCAGGCCCTAAATTCATGAACAAATCAATTTCAATGGCAAGTTCGTCTGTTTGGAGGGTGGGGTTGTGCGCAAGATCGAGCGAACCGTATACCGGGAAACGATGGGTGAAAGCACTCAATGCCGAACCGATTGCCATCAAGTTCGTTCCACCTGCTGTACCCACGTGCCATTGGATGGTTGCGTTTTGTGTCATATCAAGCCCTTCAACTTCATCCACGGCTTCATCAAACGCCGTCATGTATCGGTCAACAGCATCAGAAGTCCACGGTGTCTCGACGATTTTGACGATGACATGAGGGAGGCGGCCAATGTGGCGCCGCCAAGTGTATTCAATATGCTGAATCGTAACATCGGCGTATTCTTGGTGACTGGTGAGTAAAACCACGATTTGGGGTTTGTATTTCGCAATGGGGGGCTCTAGAACACCGGGGGTTCGGCCGATGGGCTGGAGAACAACATCCACTATGTTGGGGGACATGAACAAATACTCGTGGTGAATGATATAAAATTTTCAAGGTCCATGACATCGAATTTATTCTGATTTGGATTCAGATGGCGGACGCACCAGGATTCGAACCCGGGTTTCCAGCTTAGAAGGCTAGAGTGATATCCAACTACACTATGCGTCCAGTAACCTTACCGCAACAGTCCGTGTTCAAGAATGTTACATCTCAAAGTGGTCGGGCACATTTGATACATCGCTGTGGCGTTCGTACCGTGGTTCGTTTCCAGTGATGGTCACACGAACGGCATGTCCACTCTTGTATCGGCAACTGTTCAAGCACCTCTTGTCGCATTTGTCGCAACACTTCTGATTGATTGAGGCTTGGTGCGGGGGCAAGTTGATTGGTGAGGGTGTCATGCTCTTTCGAGTGAAGTGTTAAACCAGCAGCATGGAGGAACTCATGAACAAAGGTGTGTTGAAACAGGGCTTCATCGAGGTCGAGAATTGGATGCAATCCAATTGTAATACGGCCGGGGTCGAGTCGAAGTCGTCGTCGTCGAATCAATTCATTCGGCCCTTCATCAAATCGAGTCATACCAAGTCTGTTATCGGTTGGCTCAAGCCACTCGAGGTTAATTCGGTGCTCAACCCATGGTAAAAAAACGGCATCAACGACGCCAGACAATGCATCGAGGCAAGATTGAATTGTTTCCTCTTTGATGTGTGGTGGTTTATGCGGTACGGCTGCATTCGCAAGTTTCCATTGCTCAGCCATGACACTTTGAAACAGAAGTGCTTGAAGAGGTTTGACCTCATCAGCAATGATGGGTGAACAGAATTGGAATTCACAATCCTTATGATTCCGACTCGTCCGCAGTGAATTAACACCAATGGGCGTGTAGATCAGTTGGAAGATCGCTACCTTGGCATGGTAGAGGCCCCGAGTTCAAATCTCGGCACGTCCACCACCTTCAATGACAACAATCCAAGTTCATCGCCCTGAACGCTGGACATCTCGTCCATGTCCTCAAGGTTTAGCAAGGTCGAGCCGTACGTGCGACGCATCAAATCGTGAACCGTTTCCTCTGTGTCGACCAAGGTCATCCACTGGCCGTTAGGGTCAGCGTTTGCCGACGCGTTGAGGTCAAGAAGCAGGGACATCATCAATTCAGCCTCCGTTTCCTCAGGTGTCGTGGCGAGGCCGACCTTCTTGGCGAAGGCGTACTTCTTGCTCGAGGCACGAGCGAGTTGGGCCTGACGA
>Ga0255776_10004895_pt1 | contig 14030 bp, 13 predicted proteins | sample 071ome_19_FD_179974 | JGI IMG/M metagenome (GOLD analysis project Ga0255776, IMG submission 179974) | Coastal salt marsh microbial communities from the Groves Creek Marsh, Skidaway Island, Georgia - 071413AT metaG (version 2) | ecosystem: Environmental > Aquatic > Marine > Intertidal zone >... | reverse complement strand
GGAGAGCACGTTGTTGATGAGGACCTGATAGTCGCTTTGAAAAAAAAACAATTAAGCGCTGCAACTCTAGACGTTTTTCGGGAAGAACCTCTGCCAAGAGAGCACCCATTTTGGCAAAATCCGCGGATATTAGTGATGCCACATATCGCGCGCCGTCCTAGGATCGATTTTCTTACCCCTCAGCTTATCGAAAATATCCGTCGTTTTCGTGACAGAAAACCTTTGTTACAAGAGGTTGACGTCACTAAAGGATACTAGACTACCCCCCTATCACTCAGTTCCCTGAAATGAACAGGGTCAATCCCAAGAACTTCGTTCAAAACAGCCTCGGTATCTGCTCCAAGCATTGGCGGAGCATGACGATAGCTAACGGGCGTCTCTGAAAATCTCAATGGACTAGCGACCATGGGTGCAGAAGCCCCTCCCACTGCAGGGTGAGGCATCTCAATCTTCATACCTCTGTCGAGAACTTGCGGATCCTCAAAGATTTCGTTCACATTATTGATGGGACCACAGCCGATTGAGCGCTCCTCTAACTCCTGTAACCACTCAGTTGATCCCTTGCTTAAAAAAATCGGTTCGAGAATCGGTATAAGTTCGTCTCGATTTTTGACCCTAGCACTATTAGATGAAAATTTTTCATCCCTAGAAATTTCCGAGTGCCCCACAAACTCACAAAAGCGTTGGAATTGCGAATCATTTCCAATCGTTACCATGATGTGTCCATCAGCTGTCTTGAAGACCTGATAGGGGACTATATTCGGATGGCCATTACCCAAACGCGCAGGATTTTCTCCGCCAATTAGAAAATTCATAGCCTGGATCGAAAGCCATGCGACCTGCGTGTCGAGCATACCAATATCAATATATTGTCCTTTGCCATCAACCTCCCTGCTTCTCAAAGCCGCATTTATTGCGACCGATGCGTACATACCCGCCATTATATCTGCTATAGGGACCCCAGCCTTCATTGGTTCACCCTCAGGGGTCCCTGTAACTGACATAATGCCGCCCATTGCTTGAATAAGTGGGTCATATCCCGGACGCTGCGCATAGGGACCAGTTTGACCAAACCCGGTAATAGAACAATAGACCAGACCAGCGTTTGTCTTTCTAAGATCCTGGTAACCTAGGCCGTAACGCTCCAGGTTTCCCAACTTGAAATTCTCTACGAGAACGTCGGCTTTTTCTGCAATTTCGCGAACTAATCTTTGCCCCTCTATTTTCGAGATATCAATCGCAACAGAACGTTTGTTGCGATTTGCTCCCATAAAATACGCCGACTCCGATGTATCCTTGCCTTCCTGATCTTTTAGAAAAGGTGGAGCAAAGCGCCGAGTATCATCGCCAGTACCTGGTCTTTCAATCTTGATAATCTCAGCACCCAGATCTCCCAAAATTTGGGTACAAAATGGTCCCGCTAGAATTCTGGTCAAGTCAAGGACGATTAAGCCAGAAAGGGGGCCATTTTTACCTGTCATCATACACTCCAGAGTTATTTTGAGGTTTGCCAATAGATAGCAAATCACACCTATCTAAGGATAGATTAAAAATTTACCCTTCAAAAAATAAAATATCAAAACAGCAATCTATGAGTTAAGACATGAATCGAATTACCGACAAAATTCACGAAATGGGTTTAAAACTTCCAAAACCTTTTGTTTACCCAAGTCCAAATCGCACGGGGTGTGTTGTGACCGGAAAACTGGTTTATACATCTGGTCACCCTCCACCTTCAGGGTTCGGCGTCGCAGTCCACGGCAAGGTTGGAGGGGATATTTCGGAGCAGGAAGCAGTCTCCTCAGCCCAAGCAGCTGCTCTGAACATTCTCGCCTCCGTTGAAAAACAAGTCGGTTCTTTGCAAGCTATCAAACAAGTTGTGAAAGTAACCGGATTAGTAAATTCTGCGCCGGGATTCGTAAGACAATTTGCTGTTATTGATGGGGCCTCGAATCTTTTTGTTGATTTATTTGGACCTAATGCAGGACAGCATGCACGATCCGCCATTGGGGTCTTCGAGCTGCCCCGACAGTTTTGTATGGAGATAGAGGCCGTATTTGAACTTTCTGATTAAAACTCAAGATGAGTAAGCAATGACCTCATGTCTTTGCTCTCCAAGTCCATCAATACCCATTTCGATTACGTCACCTGGTTGTAGCCATTTGGGTGGGGTAAATCCTGCGGCAACACCGTGGGGTGAGCCAGTAGTCAAAACATCACCAGGCTGAAAAGACATAAATTCACTCACGTATGAAATTAACTGCGCCATGGTAAATACCATATCAGAGGTGTGACCACTCTGCCGCATTTCACCATTCACCTTTGTCCAAATGCCCAAATTCTGGGGGTCCCCGACTTCATCGGCAGTGACAAGCCAGGGTCCTAGTGGTCCAAATGTATCACAGCTTTTACCCTTGGTGGTCCCCCCTGCCCTCTCTCTTTGATATGCTCTCTCGGATCCATCATTAAATAATGCATATCCTGCCACGTGGGATAGAGCATCTTCCTCGGACACGTTGATAGCCACAGTAGAAAAAATTGCAGCTAGTTCCACTTCGTAATCCATTTTTGTCGACGTTTTGGGCTTTACCATAGGGTCATAAGGACCCGTCAATGAACTAATAGCTTTATTAAAAATGACCGGCTCAGTCGGTGGTTCATAACCCATTTCGAGTATGTGGTTTAGGTAATTTTGACCAACAGCCATGATCTTGGGAATTCCCGTCACAGGCACACCAAGTCTAACATTACTATTTACGATAGGCAGATTGTCGGTGTTAATACCCTTGAGTGTTTCGAGCGATGCCGGAGCCAGCGTTTCTGGAGTAATGTCATTGACCAAGCCGGAGAGATCTCTGAGCAAGCCATCCTTGTCGATGACCCCAGGCAGTTCTTTGTTTTTCTCGCCATACCGAACAAACTTCATCTTTTTCTCCTTCAAAAAGCTATGAGATGCGATAGCATTAGGAGATGCCAAATACAAACACACAAATTCCGAGCACTTGTTGGGAATGCAGTACTCATTGTGGATCTCTACTTACCATAGAACACGAACGTGTGGTCGACATTAAACCTAATAGTTACCACCCATCCTCCAGAGGGGCTTTCTGCGTAAAGGGGATAAAGGCCCTCACGGAACAGACCTACCACCGCAACCGTTTATTGTATCCGCTCAAAAGAGATGGTGAACGAGGCTCGGGTTCTTGGAAAAGGATACCCTGGACAGAAGCTCTCGATATTATCGTAAATCAATTCCTCAAAATTAAGGAAAAATACGGCGGACCTGCCTTGGTTGGAGCCGTCAGTAATGCCCATTTTAGCAGAGGTGTGTCCGTTGCTTTGCTCATGAGAGCTTTTGGTTCGCCAAACTGGATGATGAATCAAGACCTTTGCGGTGGTTGCAGAGGAATATCCGACAAAGTAACCGGACTTTCCATTAACAATGGAGAGGATTTAGATAAAACGAAATGTGCCCTGATAGTGGGCCGCAATCCGGCTGCAGCAGATCCGGCGCAGTGGCTAGCGCTGAAAAGAGCGAAAAAAATCGGTGCCAAGATCGTTGTAATCGATCCTGTTCGTACAGCCACAGCAAAGATCGCCGATTTGTGGCTTCAGCCCAAACCTGGAACTGACTCAGCACTAGCAATGGCAATCATTAATTGGCTGATAACCAATCAAAGATACGATAAGAAGTTTGTCGAAAGCTGGACGTTCGGCTTTGAATCTCTTGCCAAGCGAGCTGCAAATTATCCAATCCAGCGCGTGTCCGAAATAACGGGAGTATTAGAAGATGATATTCGAAAGGCCGCCGAACTTTATGCCAACGGCCCCAGCTGTTTTGTAAGCGGCCATGGAATTGACGCTTTCACCAGCGGGGTGCAAACGTTTCGTGCTTTTCATTGCCTTGTCGCAATAAGCGGGAACTTGGACCGACCGGGCGGAAACCGACGTGTAAAAAAACCAAGTGGATTTACCAATTATATAGAGGTCCTTCATAAGCCAGAATTTCGTCTTCCAAAGGAGGTCGAAGAAAAAACCATAGGTGCCGATCGATTCCCCCTTTGGGCTGGACCAAATGGTTGGCAAACTTCATGTCATAACCCGTCAGTCGTAGAAGCTATGCTGACAGGGTCTCCCTACCCTATACGCGGGCTCTACGTTAGTGGCGTTAACATAGTGGTAACCTATCCAAACACTCCCAGAACAATCGCTGCTATTAATTCTCTCGATTTTGTAGTCGGTGCAGGCCATATGATGAATCCCACTCTTGCCCTATGTGATATTGTTTTGCCAAAAACAACGGGGCTAGAGGAACAAGAGGTTTCACTGGAGCCTGGGGGGCCATGTCTAAGCGTCATACAACCAGCCCACGATCCGCTCGGAGAGACGAAATCCGATTTTGATATTGCCCAATCTTTTGTTGAAAGACTCGAGGCCAAAGGTCACTCGGAAGCCCGTAGAATTTTTCCTTGGCGGTCAAAAAATATTTTCGACCATTACCTTTTGGGAGATGGACCGATCTCTATCAAAGAATTAAAGAAAAAAGGCTTTGCAGAATACGATTATGAAAATGGCGACTTTGATGAGAATTCGTTCAAGACCACCTCAAAAAGGGTAGAACTTTATTCTCAAACATTGAAGCAAATTGGTCTCGATCCATTACCCGGCTATGAACCTGTAACCCGCGAATCTGTGCCATCAGCTCTGAAAAAATTATATCCTCTTGTTTTACTCACGGGGGCTCGAGAAAAAGCTTATCATCACTCGCGCTTCAGAGAACAAACTTGGGCGAAAAAGCTTTCCCCTGATCCTTGGATCGAGATAAACCCAGAAACCGCTAGAGAGTTTGGTGTCAACGATAAAGATTGGATAGAATTGGAATTGCTCGGCGGGCCGGGTGCCTGCAATCTTAGAGCACGCGTGACAACCGACATAGCTGCGGGAGTTCTGAGAACGGGTATGGGCTGGTGGACACCAGATGCCTCGGAATTTGGTTTTGGAGCCCTTAAAATAAATATTAACGCCGCTTTGAGTTATGGTCCTCCCTGGGATCCTGCGACCGGATCACCAGACACCCGAGGCTTACTGTGCCGAATTAGGAGAGTAAAAACATCTAGTGGTGGATTAAAAATAACCGAAGAATAACCTCTGGCCGCATGCGGACAAGGCCGCTATAAACATAATGAATTCCCAACCCAGAGGTCTATGAAATGGCAAAACAAGCCGATCCTATTCAAACCGCAGCCAGACGGATAAAGAATGCAGCAAAAACGGGCAAACCCTGCAAGCCAATCCGGGATTTAATCAAAAAAGGTGATGTAGATGCTGCATACGCCATTCAAACGCTTAACACCCAGGCCTGGATCAAAGAGGGTCGACGTCCTGTGGGTAGGAAAATCGGTTTGACGGCCAAATCTGTCCAAACGCAACTAGGTGTCGACCAACCAGACTACGGCATTCTCTACGCAGATATGGAAATTTGCGATGGAGATGAAATTAATGCGGCACTCATCATGCAACCACGGGTCGAGGGAGAGGTCGCTCTGGTTCTCGACGACGACCTTTTTCACGAACAACTAACCGTGGTTGATGTCTTGAATGCTGTAGCCTACGCGCTACCCGCAATTGAGGTTGTCGGCAGCCGAATTGCTAACTGGGATATAACTATCACTGACACGATAGCAGATAATGCATCTTCAGGTCTTTATGTACTCGGAACAAAGCCAGTTTGCCTAAGCGAAATTGACCTCAGGATGTGCGGGATGGTTATGGAAAACAAAGGAAACCAAGTGTCAGTCGGCGCCGGCGTGGCGTGTCTTGGAAACCCCTTAAATGCCGCCCTTTGGCTGGCCCGTAAAATGGTAGACGTTGGCATGCCGCTCAAGGCAGGAGATGTGATTATGAGTGGAGCTCTTGGGCCAATGGCGCCCGTTGCCCCGGGAGATGCAGTGGAAGTCCGTATTTCCGGCTTAGGGTCAGTTCAGGCCTCATTCGGTGTTTAGAGAGAAAGACCTATGAAAACAAAGGTAGCGATTATTGGATCGGGTAATATTGGGACCGACCTAATGATAAAAATTCTTCGAACCTCAAATATCTTAGAGGTTGGGGCTCTGGTGGGCATAGATCCCAGCTCTGATGGGCTCGCCCGGGCAAACAAGATGGGAGTCAGCACCACTGCTGAGGGCATCGATGGACTTGTTAAAATGCCCGGGTTCAATGAAATCAAAATTTTATTTGATGCAACATCTGCCGGCGCTCACGCCTATCACGATAAAGTCTCTCGGGAACATGGGAAAACTATGATTGACATGACGCCCGCGGCAATAGGTCCTTATGTAGTTCCCGTCGTAAACCTTGATAAACTTCTGGATGCGCCGAATATAAATATGGTCACATGCGGCGGGCAAGCGACCATTCCCATGGTCGACGCAGTTAAAAAAGTCGCACATGTCCATTATGCAGAAATTGTTGCATCCATCGCTTCAAAGTCTGCTGGACCAGGAACAAGGGCCAATATAGATGAATTTACTGAGACAACATCGAGGGGAATAGAGGCAGTCGGAGGCGCGCAGCTCGGTAAAGCCATCATAGTTCTCAACCCTGCCGATCCACCTGTGATGATGCGTAATACTGTCTATGCTTTAAGCGAAGATACTGAAACAGAACTCATACGGAAGTCTGTTGAAGAACAGGTTGCGAAGGTTCAAGAATACGTACCAGGATACAGACTGAAACAAGAGGTGCAATTTGAACGGATCGGCGATAACACTCCCATTCACATCCCAGGCCACGGGGATTTTTCGGGAATTAAAACCTCCATCTTTTTGGAGGTCGAGGGCGCAGCTCATTATCTGCCGAATTATGCAGGCAACTTAGATATAATGACTTCCGCCGCCCTTAAGACAGCAGAGCGCCTGGTCGAGCTGAGAAAGGATGCTTGAAAATGGACAAAGACTCAAAACGAAAACTCTACATTCAAGATACCACTCTCCGAGATGGGATGCATGCAATCAGGCATGGCTATTCCCTAGATCAGGTGCGGACCATCTCGAAAGCGCTAGACAAAGCGGGGGTAAGTGCAATTGAAGTAACCCATGGAGATGGCCTATGTGGGACCTCATTTAATTATGGATTTGGCACACATACTGATTTGGAGTGGATTTCGGCAGCGGCAGAAGTAGTCGAAAATGCAAAATTGACGGTTTTACTCCTACCAGGAATCGGCACGATAGAAGATTTAAAGGCAGCATATGATGCAGGCGCAAGGTCAGTCAGGGTAGCCACTCACTGCACAGAAGCTGACATCTCAAAACAGCATATTGAATGGGCCCGAGAGGCTGGGATGGACGTCGCCTGCCTTCTAATGCTTGCTCACATGAATGAACCAAAGCCATTTGCCGAACAGGCAAAACTCATGGAGTCATACGGAGCACATTGCATATATGTAACCGACTCCGCAGGGGCCTTGCTAGTCGATGGTGTAGTCGACCGCTTCAAAGCAATGCACGATATTCTTGATCCAAAAACCCAAACGGGCATGCATGCCCATAATAATCTAGGACTGGGGATCGCGTTTAATATTGCAGCTATAGAGCAAGGTGCGAGCAGAATCGACGGTTCATTAGCAGGAATGGGGGCCGGGGCTGGCAATGCCCCATTGGAAGTATTTGTGGCAGTAGCCGATCGTATGGGGCTAAATCACGGATGTGATGTTTTTGGGCTAATGGATGCAGCCGAGGATCTTGTTCGCCCTCTGCAAGATAGGCCTGTGAGGGTAGATAGAGAAACGCTATCGATCGGGTATGCTGGTGTTTATTCTAGTTTTTTGAGACATGCAGAAAATGCATCAAAATTATATGGAATTGATACTCGCGATATCCTGGTCGAGCTCGGTCGAAGAAAGATGGTCGGAGGTCAAGAAGATATGATTGTAGATGTTGCTCTCGATCTTGCGAAGGCAACCCAAGACTCTCAAAGGGGGGCAATATAATGGCAGATATTCTTAAACTTGCTAAAATTGTTGATGATGCCGCTAAGAATGCAAAGGCGATCCCCCAGCTTTCTGCAAACGAAGAGATCACCGTTGAAGAGGGTTACGCAATCCAATCAGCTGCATTTTCTCGAAGGTTAGCCCGTGGAGAAACTCAAGTGGGCATTAAAATGGGTTTCACCAGCCGTGCAAAAATGATCCAAATGGGCATTGACGACATGATTTGGGGGCGCCTATCTGACGGCATGCTAGTTGAGGATGGCGACGAGATAGATATAAAAAATTATGTCCACCCTAGAGCGGAACCCGAGATCGCATTCCTGCTCGGGGCGCCATTACCTTATGCATGCACAGCAGCCGAGGCGATGGCAGCCGTTGATGCGGTAGCCCCAGCAATAGAAATTATTGACTCCCGATATAAAAATTTCAAATTTTCACTTGCTGATGTAGTTGCGGACAATAGTTCTTCAAGTGGCTACGTCGTAGGAAGTTGGTCTTCGCCTGGTCCCGATTTAAGCAATCTTGGGATGATATTGGAAATTAATGGCAGGCCAGCTCAAATTGGTTCCTCTGCGGCTATCCTCGGACATCCAGCACGATCACTGGCTGCAGCGGCCCGCATAGCAGCAGCGGCCGGAGAACCTTTGCAGGAAGGTTGGATTATTATGGCGGGCGGAGCAACTGCCGCTGAGGCGTTGAAGCCAGGCGTAACTGTTCGAAATTCAGTTCAGGAACTTGGTTTCGCCGGCTTCAGCGTCAAGGCATAGGGGTATTTGATCGGGTAAAAACAATATGAAAAAGTCCACTTTGGCGTCAAAAAATAGGTCCAAATTTAAGTAACAGAATAGGAAAGTCATGATGAGCGATCAAGATTACGAATACCACGCAGTGGCGAAAGCCGATGAAATTGATGATGAAGAGGTAATAGCGGTTTCAGTCGGTCGATTGGATATCGGTATTTACAAAATGGATGGAGAGTATTTCGCGCTTGATGACATTTGTACACATGCCTATGCCGCTATGTCAGATGGATATATCGAAGATGGCAACATTGAATGCCCCCTTCATGGTGCATGCTTTGACATAAAAACTGGAAAAGCATTGACAGCGCCAGCAACAGTGGACCTCAGAAAGTTCCCCGTAAAAGTTGAAGGGGATCAAATCTTTGTTGGTGTTCCCAAAACCGAATAATTAAATCAGGATGTTAGAACGTGCTTGCAGAGGAAACTTTTGTAATTATAGGAGCGAGCCAAGCTGGGGGTTGGGTTGCAAAAACCCTTCGTAACGAGGGGTTCCAAGGCAATATAACACTCGTTGGCGAAGAACCATATTTACCCTACGAGAGACCGCCTTTATCCAAAGGCGCTTTGCTTGGTGAGGTTAATCTCGAAAACACCTATTTTTGGCCTGAGAATTCATACTCGGAAGAAAAAATTGATATCATCCTAAAAACTCGCGTGACGGCAATTGATCGCGCTAATAAATCTGTCGAGCTGGATAATGGAACGACCCTCAACTGGGATAAACTTGCCATTACAACTGGAACTCGAGTAAGGCCGCTTGATGCTGCGGGTGTTGAACTTGAAGGTGTGCACTATCTCAGGACATTAGATGACACTCTAAAGATCCGAGAGGACCTCTCTCCAGGAAGCACTGCATTGATAGTTGGCGGGGGCTGGATAGGCCTTGAATGCGCTGCAACTCTTACTAAACTTGGCTATGAAACAGTAGTAGTAGAATACGCCGATCGACTTTGTAGTCGGGCGGTTACTCCAGAAATCAGTGATTGGATGCTCGATTACCATCAAGGTAATGGGGTTAGGGTTCTGCTCAATACTGGTGTCAAATCAATAAATGGCAAAGACCACGCAGAATCTGCCACCCTCTCAGACGGAACAGTAATTAATTGCTCTAAGGTCATCATTGGAATAGGGGTTATCCCGAACACTGAATTAGCCGAGCAAGCAGGGCTTACTATCGACAATGGAATTTTAGTCGACGAGCTTTGTCAGACAAATGACCCCAATATTTTTGCAGCTGGTGACGTGTCTAATCACCCCAATAATATTTTAGGAAGAAGGCTCCGCTTAGAAAGTTGGGAAAATGCAATGAACCAGGGCATTGCCACTGGCAAATCAATGCTCGGCAAAGGAACCGCTTATTCCGAAATTCCATGGTTCTGGTCCGATCAATTTGAAGCGAACATTCAGATGATAGGTATACCTGAGGAATGGGATGAAACAGCAACTAGAGGTGATAAAGGTAAACATGAATTTGTTGAATTTTACCTCAAAAACAAATTGATAGTTGGAGCAATTTCAGTCAACAGCACCAGAGACTTAAGAATGGCGAAAAGATTGATGCAGGCCCGAAAAGAAGTGGCTAAGCTCGACCTTGAAAATCCAGAAATTAAAATTCAAGCACTTTTGAAAAGTTAATTTAATAAGTAGGTCAGATCAAACCCAAGGATTTCAATTCATTAAATAGTTTCTCGGGTAAGTATTCTTCTTCATTGACATCTTCCCCCCCTAAATCCTTCGGGGACATTAAGGGATTTAGGTACCGCCAACCTTGGAGTGGTTTTTGGGGGGTTAAACACACTCTAATTAGTTGAGGATCCAAGCATATCGCGCAACGGCGTTTTCCACCTCTACCAATTGCTTCTTCAAATCCTATGATCCTTTGTCTCACACGGATGAAACCCTTAATAACCCAATAAATCGACCCGTCATCTATTAATTCTTTTGACCGCTTGGGAGTATTTCTCGTTAAGTGGCGAAGGACACCTCTATTCTCAAGCCGACGGCGAACCTGAAGCTGCGAGAGATGCTCAATGCTATCAACCCCAACAGCTAATTTTATTAAGTGCACTGCCATATTTTGGATCTATTTCTAATTTCCAGATTTTCAATTGAATTACTGGTTTTTGATTCTTACTGACACAACGGAAACAATACCCCTTGCTATTCTGCAAGAAATTTGACCTATTTTACGATTTCTTATTGGTTGCTTACTCGCACACAAAAAAACCAAGGTTAAGAAAAACAAATTTAAGTCATAAATAACCAAGAAAAGTCCACCATAACCATTGAAGCGGGACCATTACGAACCAACCAAACAAAGCCATCGGGAATAAAATTTTTATGAATTTCCTTACCTCCAAACCTGAAATGGCTCGAGTTGCTACTAGTGGTGGGGCTTGATAGGGGAATAAAACCAAAGCCCATGCGGGAACTTGCGCCATCAGAACGGTGCTAAGTTGCCAACCAGTTGCATCAGCAATAGTAGGAGAAAATGAAGTCATTATTGCTGGCTGCCCCGGCAACGTAGTAATGATCTCCAACACCCAGCCTAAGCCAATTACCCCAGCAAAAGTCTTGAGATCGTTTCCCTCCCCGAGTTGCATAGTTGCAATCAGGTATTTACCGACAATGGTGCCAAGCCCAGAATGGGTGACGACTGCGCCAACACCAATTACTCCGGCTAAAACTATGAAAGGGCCGAAGTTCAATTTTGGAAGAAGTAGCCCGTTTGGTAGAATTCCTACTCCTGGCAAAGCGCAAAAAATGCCTGCACCTAATGCAACCCAAGCTGGCGCTATTCCATGCAAACTATCAGTCGCCCACAAAACTAACGCCACGGTTAGAACCACTATTAACCGTAATTCCCCTGAGCCCAGCGCTCTCGGCTTGTCATTTTTTGTTTTTTTGAGAACTTGATCTGGGAAAAGCCAAAAAATGACTAGAGGTAATATCACTAGCGTCCCCAGACCAATAACAGGGAAATGAAGCAATAAGTATTCATTGTATGTAAACCTTATTCCGTGAATAGCCTCCGCTGCACCCGCCATAACGACATTCGGGACGGACGCCGGCAGGATTGAAAATGTCGGGGTCAACGCACCAACCCCGACAGCTAAAATTAAGCCAGCGTGACCGTTGCTACCCTTTCTAAATCCCATTCTTTTAGCCAGTGCGAGTATTATGGGTAACATGATGGTAACCCGCCCTACCGATGAAGGCATTAACAAAGCCAAAACCATCATTATAAGAACTGTACCAGCTACTAGGTGAAGATAAGATTGAGAAAATAATCTCTCGATAAGACCAGCAAGACGCGCTCCAAGACCTGTGCTCTCTATTGCCACTCCCAATATCATACCGCCGAACACCAGCCAGGCGGCTCCTGAAAGAAACCCCGAGAATACGACTGGCGGCGGGGCAATTGAGATAACTAGAGCTAAGAAGAAGAAAATTAAAATTGTAAGATATTCGGGAAGGACCACAGTCGCCAATAGGCCTAAAACTAGTAAAAGTACACCTGCAGCACGCATTGTGCCATCACTCACTCCGACCGGGTCTGGTACAAAGAAAATAGTCAGAGCCACCAAGCTCAATAAGAATGCTAGGATATTGCTTGTACGCATAATTAATAAATCACAGAGCTTATGTCCCAAAGTTTAGGCCCGCGCTCAGAGCAACGGGCCTTTAAATGGTGCGGTCGAGAAGACTCGAACTTCCACGGGATCTCTCCCACAGCGACCTCAACGCTGCGCGTCTACCAGTTCCGCCACGACCGCTTCTGTGTATTATATAACCGAACTAAGTCGGCTTCTAGGCGGGGATTAACAAATTGCTAGCTTATCCGCAAGTAAAGACATGAATAAAAAAAGCCACCCTATCCGTTGGCTAAATCAAATAGATCAACCCACCGGTTATCTTGAAGCCGTCACTTATATGGAACACCTGGTAAGTGCAATTGACCGAGGATCTGAACCAGAGACTGTTTGGTTACTAGAACACCCCTCGATATATACCCGAGGCACGAGTGCTTCGGACTCTGAGATAATTGATCGCGAGAGTTTTCCAATTTACGAAACTGGGCGTGGTGGTAAATTTACCTATCACGGTCCGGGGCAAATTGTTGGCTATACCATGCTTGATCTAAGAAAACGAAAGATGGATATACGTGCTTTTGTTCATGACCTCGAGGAGTGGATCATCGCGACATTAGCAAAGTTTAGTATTAGAGGAGAGCGCAGAAAGAACAAAATTGGTATTTGGGTTGTCTGTAACAAAAGCTCCAAAAATGGGCTCCCTGAGGAGAAAAAAATTGCCGCCATCGGGGTTCGTGTCCGGCGTTGGATCAGCTACCACGGAATATCCATAAATGTGGAGCCAGACCTGAGACATTTTAAAGGTATCATCCCATGCGGAATACCGGATTTTGGGGTCACCTCTTTGCTTGATCTAGGTATTACTGCAACTATGAACGATGTTGCAGATGCTATGCATTTAAGTTTCGAAGAAACATTCGGACGCAAAACGCAAAATTTTTGAAAAAACCCTTATTTTTATATTTCTATAGAGCTCTTTTTAGTGCCGGGAAGTTGGCTTAATTCAGCCGGGCCGCAATACGTGTGACCCAGGATGTCAATTTAATAATTGAATGAAATATTTTGTCTGCTGAATTTCTTCCCTAATATATTCTCTTCTAGAGTTTGCTTCGTGATCCGTTCCCCAACGGGACTCTTGGTAGATTTCATCCAAAAAAGCCATTTCATATACCTGCTCAACATCCAAAAATCCCTCGGTCAAAGAAATAGCAAGAACAATCGATCCAGTCAGTGAGGTAATAGATAGCAAGCCAGAAAACTTGAATGCATCATAACACGCTATCAGGGCCTTCAATTTGGTTAGAGCCTCTGCCGACTGCTCTATAGGTTGTATACCTTGTGTCACGGCTAAATCTATCTCGTATGTGGTCCTCAACCAATTAACCGGAATGCTCCATCTCTCATTCTGCTTAATAGCAAGATCTTCAGGTGTGTTTACTCGGTAACATAAAAGATCCGTATTCACGTAAGTGTGTATCTCTGATACCAGTTCATTAAGTTTTGGACCGACCTTATCTATCGCAGTATTAGCAAGCTGGGTAATTCTTAGACTTTTTGAATCTATTTTTTTGTCCTGTTCTCGCCACTCACTGCAAACAGCATCAGCAAGTTTACGGGTAGATAACTTTAGAGATCTTTTCTCTG
>Ga0255776_10004892_pt1 | contig 14031 bp, 9 predicted proteins | sample 071ome_19_FD_179974 | JGI IMG/M metagenome (GOLD analysis project Ga0255776, IMG submission 179974) | Coastal salt marsh microbial communities from the Groves Creek Marsh, Skidaway Island, Georgia - 071413AT metaG (version 2) | ecosystem: Environmental > Aquatic > Marine > Intertidal zone > Salt... | reverse complement strand
ACGCGCCGCACATTTTAAAGCCCCCTCGAAGCCGATGTCAGCATCGCCGCAGTTTTTTCGGCCAGCATATAGACACAAGCATTGATGTTGCCGGAGATTGTTTTTGGAAACACAGATGCGTCAACAACCAGCATGTTATCAACACCGCGAAGCCTTAAATCAATGTCAAGAGGCGCGCTGTTTTCAGGGCCCATCCGGCACGTTCCACAAGGATGATGGGCGGTGACTGCCGTTTGCCGTATCCACTCAATTCGTCTCTTGCGATCAGAGGGTATGGGGCTTTGCTCGTCTGCGATGAATTCCTGCATCGCTGGAGCATTCGCCAGGGTCATTGCAATTTCTATACCTTTAAGCATCCGCTCAATATCTTCCGGCTCATTGAGATAGCGGCCATCAATTTTTGGGGGTTTTAATGGATCATCGCTAAGCGCTTCAACAGTGCCATGACTGGCGGGGTGCAGCAAGACTGGCCGAATGCCAAAGCCGTCTTCATAGCCAGAAGAAATCAGCGGCCACCATGGGGCAGCGTCCTTTGGTGCACCACGGAATAGGAATTGGATGTCAGGAACTAACGCACTGGGATTAAGCTTTGCAAACCCATGCATGGCGCCGGGTAATTTCGTTGCCGGTCCCTTGCCAAAAAGCGCCGCCCGAGGAAAATTAAAACCGATGCGGTCAAGCCGCATATTATGGTGAAACTCACCCTTGTCCTTGCGGCAAAAGTTAATTTGCACCGCCATGTGATCGCGATAATGCCGCCCTACATCTTCAGATTTGATCAACAAAGGAATATTGGCTCGTTTCAACACTGCCTCAGAGCCGATACCTGATTGCATCAGGATATGAGGCGTGTGAAACGCTCCTGCGGAAAGAATCAGAGTACCACCAATTTTGAGCGATCGATGCTGGTTACGCCGTGTCACCAGATCAAGCTCGTCGGCATGATTGTTCTTTAATTTTATCCGCGCTACATGAGTGTTGGTTAAAATATGGAGGTTGCTGCGTTGCAGATGTTTGGCAAGGTAAGCGCTCCATGCGGTAACCCTATAGCCGTTGCCTATGGTTTGCTGACTACGCGCAAATCCCTCAAGCGGCGCCAAATCTGGTAAAGCATTATAATCGTCAATGACCTCATAACCGCATGACATGACTGCCTTGAACCAAGCGTCATATAAAATGTCTGTGGATTTCGCCGGCGAAACTGTTACCGGCCCGTCGATGCCACGGCGGCTGGTCCGCGGCCCTGTCCAGTTTTCAACTTTTCTGAAGAATGGCTCCACTTCGTCAAAAGACCACCCGTCACAGCCAGCATCTCGCCAGCCATTATAATCAGCTGGCGCACCTCGCACATAAGACATCGCATTGATTGATGATGAACCGCCGAGAAGCTTTCCGCGCATAAGTTCAATTTCGCGATTATTAAGGCTAGGGGTTTTGCTGCTGTTCAAGTGCCAATCAAAAAGCCGGCGGCTCCATATTTTGCCGACACCGATTGGCACGCGAATCAACGGATGCTGGATCAGGTGACCAGCTTCGATCATCAGAACTGAGCAGGCGCTATTTTCTGAAATACGGGAGGCAAGCACGCAACCAGCAGATCCGCCGCCAATAACGACAAAATCAAATTCAAGCATTGATAAATCGTCAATGTCAGCAACGATTGGCATAGAATTTTACTTTCACCTAGCGTCAGGCTTGCACAGCCTTTCGGTAAAGACCCAAATCAATAAAATGTTCGGCTGGGCTAATTGGCACTGTGCCGATACCATACTTTGATCGTAATGCGATGACCTGATCCATGCCTGCATCAAGCAGTGCAGCCGCCGGGGTAAGGCCCGATGTCGGCGAGGTAAGGCTGTTCATCACTGCTGTCATTGCTTTTGGTTTGATTTGTGGCATACGTGATCCAAGGATGGTCTTTGCCGCAGCTTCATTCATCGGGTCAAGAATCCATGCAAGCCCGTCAAGATAAGCCCTGATAAAAGCGTCTATTTTTTCTGGTTGGCTTGCCAGCACTGAGCGTGTTGTTGCAATAACGCCACCCTGATATTCAGAATAAAGATCGGTTGATTGTGCAATGACATTAAATCCATCGAATCGGGCAAGGCTGGTAAAAGGTTCGATTGTTAATGTGCCCGCGTGAGTTCCGTCTTTTACCGATTGCCAGCGCTGGGGCGTCGCGCCAACAGCAACAAACTCTACGTCACTTTGAGCAACGCCAGCTTTTTCCAGCATATCAAACAGAACGAATGCGAAGCCGGTACTAAGGGCGTCAAGTGCAATGGTTTTTCCCGCCAGATCGGCAAGATTTTTGATAGAGGGCGCGGTCACCAAGCTAAGCTCAAGCTGGGTTGCCCCCATGATGACAACATAGTCAGGGTTGATGCCCGCTTTAGCAGCGCCCTGACCCGAACCATAAGCAACGACGTTATCAAACGCGGTACAAATAATATCAAACTCACCAGCTGCAGTTTTTTCTGCCTGATAGATTGAGCTTGGGGTAAATTCAAGCTCAACATCAAAACCACGTTGTTGGAACTGTCCATGTTCAATCGCTGCAAATGTTGGTAGGTTTGGTGCGCCGGGAAAGGCAATAACTCGAAGTGGACTGTTTGACATGGGCTGATTACTCTTCTTTAAGCGTTCATGAAAATTGATGAATTGGCAGTTATGTCTGGTTTTTTTGTTAAGCCTGAGGCTTTTGATTAGACGGCAAGCGTGCAGCTTGTAGAATTTTCCAGATGCGTTGCGGCGATAATGGCATAGCGATATCCTCAATGCCGAAATCGGCTAACGCATCGACCACAGCATTCACAATGGCCGCCAACGCCGGTGTTGTTCCACCTTCGCCCCCCGCCTTGATCCCAAGCGGGTTTGTTGGCGATAACACTTCGGCAATTTCGGTCTTGAAGCTGGGAAAATCAGCAGCGCGTGAAATCGCATAATCCATCAATGAACCGGCCAGTGGCTGGCCAGAGCTATGATCAACAAAGCAATGTTCAAACAATGCTTGCCCCGCGCCCTGCACAATACCGCCATGCGTTTGGCCATGAACAATTAGCGGGTTGATACAACGTCCAACATCGTCGATCGTGCTGTATCTTGTCACTGTGCTAGAGCCTGTTTTAGGGTCTATTTCGATTTCGCAAATCGCCGTTCCATTTGGATATACTGGCGCGTGCATCTCGTTCTTGTGGACAACTTTAAGGACGCCGTGACTTTCAATGGTCTGGATCGCAATATCATTAAATGTGAATTGATGATTGGTTGCACGCACCACAAACACACCATCCAAGAACTCAATCTCGTCACGCGAACAATCAAGCGTTTCGGCAAGTCGTCCCCGGCATTCGGCAATCAAATCGTCACAAGCGAGCCCAATGACCGTTGCCGCATGGCGCATTGACCGCCCAGAATGTGTGCCGCCACCAACAGTAACAATTTTTGTGTCACCTAAGATGATGTTGATGTTTTCCACAGGAAATCCGGTGAGGTCGGCAGCAACCTGAGCAAAGCTTGTCTCATGACCCTGACCACTTGGTTGCGTGCCAATTACCAGATCAACAAATCCATCCGTTTTCACAGTGATCTCAGCCTGTTCACGCGGAGACCCAATTGAGGATTCCACATAATTGGCCAACCCCCGGCCCAGCAATAGGCCGTTTTCGGCTGCTTCTTTTTTGCGGAGTTCAAACCCATTCCAATCAGCAAGCCGTAAAGCCCGGTCCATATTGATCTCATATTCACCGCTGTCATAGCGTGATCCGACCGCATTGACATATGGCATTGCCGATGGAGGGATCAGGTTTTTACGCCGCAGTTCCAGCGGGTCGAAGCCAAGCCGGCGCGCCGCAATTTCGATGATTCGCTCAATGGCATATGTAACTTCAGGGCGACCAGAGCTGCGATAGGCTTGGGTTGACATAGTATTGGTAAAGACCGCGCGCGCCCGCAATAAAGCAGCTGGAACATGATAGGAACCGGTGATTAGGCCAGACCCTTTGCCAAGCGGCGATAGCGATACGCAATGCGCGCCAACGTTTGAAATATTATCACATTTCAAACCGAGAAATTTGCCCGTTTCGTCAAGCGCAAGCGCTATCCGTGTGATCAGATCGCGGCCCTGATAGTCGGTCAGGAACGACTCGGTGCGTGTTGCTGTAAACTTGACTGGCCGGTTGATTTTTTGCGCAGCAAACAGTACCAGAGCAAATTCGATATAAACCCGGTTTCGGGTACCAAAATTTCCACCAACATCGGGTGAGATAACCCGAATTTCAGATGTATCAATCCCAAGTACGGTAGCAATTTCACTTTGTTGCCGCACTGCACCGCCACTACCCGCAACCAGCGTAAACAGCCCGGTTTCAGCATCGTAACTGCCAAGCGCGCTTCGTGGTTCCATGGTAACACCGGTTACCCGCTGAACATGGAATTCATGTTCGACAATGTGTGTTGCCGTTGCAAAGGCCTGTTCTGTTGAGAGCGCATCACCGAACTCAGTATCAATCAGGATGTTGTTTTCGATATGCCCGTATAATTGTGGCGCACCGGGTAGGATGGCGTGTTTTGACTCGGTCACGTGCGGCAGAACAGAATAATCGACAGATACTGCTTCAATCGCATCAAGTGCTTGCTGCAAGCTCTCTGCAACAACCATCGCGACAGCCTCGCCAACATAACGGACACGGTCTTCTGGCAAAAGATAATGCGGATCGATGGCTGGTTCAGTGCCATCTGGAGCGCGGAGTTTAAGGTCATATTTTGTGCTTGGAACGGGGTTATGCGGGATTGGTCCAAGCCCAGCCTTGCGGATTTCAGCGCCTGTAATAACTGTCAGCACGCCGGGCATCGCCATTGCGGCGGTGGCGTCTATTTTGTTGATTGTAGCGTGCGGATGCGGAGAGCGAACCATTGCGGCAAAGCTTTGATCGGGCAAAGTGAAATCGTCAGTAAATCGTCCAGAACCTCTGAGCAGGCGCTGATCTTCCTTGCGCCGCAATGGCTGGCCTATTTTAGAGACCACAGATTCGCTGAAACTTTTTACAACGGCAGCTGTTTCAGGCGGCGGAACAATAAATTTGTCCATGTAAAGCGACCTTTCCCTTTCTTAAAACTATTACCGTTTCCTAATCATGTCAGGTTCTGTTTATGCACCATCAACTAGGCAAACTCATCCACGCTAGGGTAAAGGCTTTCGCATCTCTAATTCTTTGTGGTGTGTCAGCAAATTGAAACAATATTTTTATTGTATTAATGTATGACAATGAATCTGTTTTGTCTATACTTGGAAGCGGCAAACAAAAGCTTTGGTGAAACGTTTTTAAATATTTTTTCGAGAGATTAACTTATGACAAAAATTGGCCAATCTCAGCTTCGAATTGAGGATGACCGCCTTTTAAGAGGCCAAGGTCAATTTACCGATGACATCAGGCAACGCGATGATGCCATTTTGGTATTTGTTCGATCACCGCACGCTGCTGCTCGCATTGTCAAAATAGATCTTGATCATGCAAAGGCGGTCGAGGGCGTAATTGCTATTTTTGGTTGGGACGAAATGCGCGCCAGCAATGCTGGCAGTTTTAGGCCACGCGCGCAGTTTCCTGGCCCTGATGACGGGGCAATGCGGGCGCCGCCGTTCACCCCTTTGGCGGATGGATATGTTCGCTATTGCGGCGAACCAATTTTAGGTATTATTGCAAAAGACAAGGCCAGCGCTGAATCAGCTCTTGAGGCTGTGGATATTCTCTTTGAAACCTGTTTGCCGGTGATCGATATTGAACATGCTCGTGCGGATGATGCGGCAAGTGTTTGGGATGTCTATCCGGATAATCGGTGCTTTTATTTTGAAAAGGGTGATGCTGCGAGAGTTAAGCAGGTAAATGAAAAAGCTGCGCATATCATCGAACATCAATTGAAAATTTCCCGGGTGACCGCTGCTGCTTTGGAACCGCGTGCGCTCCGCGCCAGCTTCGACCAAAAAACTGGTACGTATCGGCTTGAGGTTGGCACTCAAACGCCAAACCGTATCCGCCCGGATCTTGCCACAGTATTGGGGATAGTGCCCGACTCAATCGAAATTATTGCGCAGGATTGTGGTGGCTCTTTCGGCATGAAAAACACCGCTTTCCCCGAATATGCGGTTGGTTTATGGGCGGCACAGCAATACGGTCTTGCTATATGCTGGCGTGCCTCGAGGCTGGAATCATTTCTTAGTGACACCCATGCGCGCGAGCAAATAGCAGATGTCGCGCTTGGGCTTGATGATAGCGGAAATTTCCTTAGCCTTGATGTTCGGATCACAGCAAACCTTGGAGCCCATATTGGGCCATCGACCATCCATCCTGTAGTCAGTAATATTGGTGGTATAATCGGTGTTTATAATATTCCAGCCAGCCATGTGCGAGTCGACGGTGTGTTCAGCAACACACAAAGCGTATCGCCATATCGAGGTGCTGGACGACCTGAGGCGACGTATATTATTGAACGTGTGATTGATGTTGCTGCCGAAAAACTGGGCTTTGATAAAGTTGAATTGCGTCGCCGTAATATGATTCAGTCGGCGCAGATGCCATTTAATACTGGGCTGGTTTTCACCTATGACAGCGGTGATTTTCCCGGACTTCTTGAAACGGCCGTGAACGCAGCAGATTGGGCTGGTTTCAAGAGCCGTCAGCTGGCCAGTGAATCGCGAGGTAAATTGCGCGGTTTTGGTATTGCCAGCCCCATTGAAATTGCCGGTGGACCAGAGCGTAAACCCCACTCTGAATTTGCGCGCGTGACGGTATCGCCAGACGGAAGCGTTGTATTGGTGAGTGGGTCATCTGATTCCGGGCAGGGCCATGCTACCGTTTTTGCTCAGATCATATCCTCCAAACTTGGTCTTGACCCCTCATCTATTTCACTGGTCGCCGGCGATACCAGAGAGGCGCCGAATGGAACGGGAACCTTTGGCTCTAGAACCGTTGCTGCGGCTGGAACATCAATTGTCAAATGTGCTGACGGCTTAATAGAAATCCTGCAAGGTGCGGCAGCGGATGCATTGGATAGCGACATTAGTGAGATTTCTTTTGAGAATGGCTATTACAGAACTAACAGGAGTAACCGTTCAATCGATTTTATTGATCTGGTGCGCCAGAGTTCCACTTCGATCAGCACTGAATTTGATGGCAGTGCAGATAATGCAACCTTTCCAAACGGGTGTCACATCTGCGAGGTGGAGATTGATCCTACTACCGGTAAAGTTGACGTCATGTCATATCTAGTTGTGGATGACGTTGGCACCGTGATTAACCCAGAATTGTTAAAGGGGCAAATTATCGGCGGTGTTGCCCAAGGGCTGGGTCAGGCACTTATGGAACAGGTGGTTTATGACCCCGGAAATGGGCAGCTTGTATCTGCAAGTTTTATGGATTACGCGATGCCGCGCGCGGTTTCACTGCCGCCCGTCCAAGTGATAAGTCAGCCAGTGCCAACAAACAGCAATCCGCTGGGCGCAAAAGGTGCTGGTGAGGCTGGCACTGTGGGGGCATTGGCTGCGGTTATGAATGCAGTTTGCGATGCGCTGTCGAGTGCAGGTGCCTGCCCAATTGATATGCCCGCAACGTCTCAGTCAGTGTGGTCGGCGCTGCAAGCGGCTGGTTACAAAAAGGCCTGATCCATTAGCTATTCGGGCTGATCTGCGTCAGACGTCATCAAGGCCGAGGCCGAGGCGTTTATGACATGACGCCGGGCAGCTTCGGAGGCGGCGGTAACATCGCGCTTTTTGATTGCGTTCATCAATGCTTGCAATTCAATAATACTTTGTTTTTGACGTTCTTTGCGAACCACAGATCGGTTGCGCAGTTGCGCCGTCCTTAGGGTTAGGCGAGACAATATATTGCGGGCAATCTGATTTTGAGCAATCTCGCAGATGTGGTTATGCCAGCGTGCTTTGGCTTGCGAAATGGCTAAAAAGGTTCCTTGGTCATAGGCTGCAATCAATTCTGCAAAGATCGATTCGAGCGTAAGAAGCTGGGCATCAGTTGCATTTTCTGTAAATTGCTGAAAGATCAGAGCTTCAATCTGCGCACGAATGCGGTAAATATTGGCAGCATCATGAAGCGAAATTTTAACAACGGTTAATCCGCGCGCCGAAACCCTGGCCACAATACCTTCAGCCTCAAGCTCACGCAAAGCCTCTCGCAACGATGTGCGGCTTACTTCGAGACGCTCACATAAATCTTTTTCAATAAGACGGTCACCGGGTTTTAAAACGCCATGTTCGATAGCATGCCGAATCGATTCAATAATTTTCGACCTGAGTGGTGCTGACTCAACGCGAATTGGCGCCAAACTCTCTTTTGAATTTTTTTCTATCATTACCAACAATTCAATTTTTGTTCAAATATCACTGTAAACGAAATAGGCAATTTCAAGCGCTTCAAGCAGTTTAGATTACAAGGATCCATAACCACATGCCGTTCAGCAAGAGACTCTAATAAGCCCCATGATAGTCACTGGCCTTGCTACGACATGAAATCCAAACCTTTTTATCAGTTTACCACCTGCTTTTGAAAACAATGTCACCATTAGAGACGCTAATATCCTAGCAAATAAAATTCGCGTCAAATGATAGCTTGCTAAACAAGTGGTTTCCGCATTCATTGCTATTTAGGGAATGTCTCATTTTTTTGCCACCCATCTGTTAGGAAGATATAATCACAATCGCTCACGCACATTCATACAAGACCAAGACTATCAGCGGCCGCAACAAACGGTAATTTGGTCACGCTCACTTTTCAAATTCACGGACTGGTGTCTCGGGTTTCATGCCGCCCTTCTGGCCGGTTTCAGTCAGCAAACCATTTGCTTCCCAGTCACCTGCTACCGCACGGTCGGCATAGTCAGTCCACTGCTGGGACCAGTCACCAAGTTCATAGCCATGCCATGGAGGTTGTGGGGTTAGGCGTGGCAGTTGCAGTTCTTCCCAGATCACTTTTGCGCGCACCATAAACTCTTCTCTTGGTAGCGCTAATGGTGGCATGTCGGCCTTCAGCGTTGCGTCGATCATAAGAGTTGCATCGGTCCCTGTGCGTCCTGACTTTGGCCCATGTCCGCCCGATCGATAAGGTGTTACATGAACATCTGTCGAGATGTTTGACCGATAAGCAATCGACCAGAAAATTGCATCTGCATTATTTGGGTCAATATCCTCAGAAACGGCAATTACCACCTTGCCGCATTGCGCCTGCAAAGAGGCAGCTGCCTGTAAACCCCGCCAAACTTCCGTTTGTGGCACACTTCGATCAAATTGAAGAAAAATAACTTTTCGTATATTCGTCAGCGGCTCATGCATGACGACTCGCTTGATCCCTTTAATGTTAAAAGTCTTTTTCAGGTGCCCAAGAAATAGTGGTTCATAGGCCACCTTTTTCAGGGTTGAGCTTTCGCTTGGTGTCACCTGACTAATAATGGAGATGAAAACGGGTTTTCGGCGCATCGTTATTGCCGTTACCTTCATCGACATATTAAAGTCTTCCAATGCCACATGCCCATGGCTCTCGCCAAACGGCCCCTCTGGCTCTAGGTAACTAGTCGCTATTTCACCTTCGATCACAATTTCAGCATCGGCAGGCACCTCTAGATCGACTGTTTTACAGCGTGTTGTCCTAACTGGCGAGCCAATTAGTCCTCCCGCAACCGCCATTTCATCTTCGTCGATTGGGAGTTTTTGCGGCCCCGTAAACAAGATTGCCGGCGCACAGCCAAGCACAATCGCTACTGGCATAACCTCGCCGCGGCTTTGATATTTCAACCAATGCTGATAGCCGCCTGCTCCACCAAGTCGGCTAGCCATGCGAACGCCTAAACGATCACGCGCCTTCAACTGGGCGCGATATGTGCCCATATTACGCACGCCGGTTTCTGGATCTTTTGTAACAACAAGTGTTGCTGTTAAATACGGCGCGGCATCAAATCCTGGCGTTGAAATTGGAACTGGAAGTGATGCGAGGCCACCGCCCGGGCGGGTCAGGTCATCACCTGTTATAACTACTTCCTGACATGGAGCGTCATCGACCGCCACGGGCTGAATTGGACTATCCATGGCGCGGTTCCAAACATCGCCGATTTCCTCAACCGGGACGCCAAGCCCTACGGCATAGATCTCAGGGTTTGCTGCCAGTGCGCCAACAACCACTGGCATATCATAGGTTTTGCCGCTGGCGTCTGTAACATTGTTGAATAAAAATGCTTTGCGATCTTCGGGCGGGATGCCCCCTTGGAACTGCCAGCGAGCAAGCGGGTGTAACTCGCTATTTTTATCAATCTCACGCTCAATTTTTTGTAAAAGACCCAGCTTTTCGAGACGTCGAAGATGGTCTTGGAGATCAATCGGTGCATTACTTATATTTTGTTTCGACATTAAGTTTATCCGTGTTGATAGGAATTAGGCATAGTCAGAAAAGCTTTAATATGTCTGTTAATTAAATAAATATGCTGGGAAAAGTGCGCGCCATATTTTGACGCGCACACATTATGTTCATGTCTTATTTAGCAGTGCCTGCACCTGATGTGTCAATCGCGAGGCGAGCGGCGGCAAGCAGCTCTTCACTTGATCCCATCAAGTCATCGTTGATGGCGTTCAGCTCTTCACCTGTTGCTGGTGTTATAATCGCATTGCGCTTTTTCGCTTCAGCAAGAAATGCCTCATCCTTGATCATCTTTTGGAAGGCTTCGCGGACTCCTTTGACAATGTAATCAGGCGTGTCGGGGTGAATCATCATGGAGCGACCAATTGATGCGGTCGCGCCAAGATAACGCAACACAGCCTTACCCATTGGATCATCTGTTAACTCTTGCATCAGAGGAACGTCCGGCATGCCGGGATCTCGCTCCAGACCTGTTTGGATGAGGATGTTCATAGCACCATCCCCCAAATCACCTGGGTCAGAAACAAAGGACGCGTAGTTTTGAGAGTACATATCGGCTTCACCGCGCAGCGAAGCCATTACAGTTGCTTGTGATCCTTTGTATCCCGCTATTAATTTAAGGTTAAAGCCAGCAATGTTCTTAAGTGCTGCCGCCTGTTGTGCCGCTCTAGCATTTTTACCGGTGCACGCGACAACAAGTTCTTTTCCACGCATTTCTTCCACGGTTTTAGCTTTATCAGCTCGAACAGCAAACCCTACATTTGCAGTTGAAAAACGGCCAATATACTGGAATTTTTTTGCATCCCAACTTGCCGCTTTTGGCCGCATGTGCTGGATTTGCCCGAGCGTATCGGGAAAAACGCCAAGTGCTAACCCATCTGGCTCAGTCTTGTTAAGGAAAAATGCGGCTCCTTTGCGTCCGCCACCACCGGGCCTATGTTGGACGATAATGTCCGGATTGCCAGGGATGTGCCTGCCCAAAAACTCTGCAGCAAGTTGGGAGTATAAATCATACGATCCCCCTGGAGGATGCCCAAGCATGATGGTTACAGTTTTACCTTTGTAAACCTCTTCCAAAGATTGGGCAAAAGCGCCTTGAGAAATTGTTGCAGCTGCGGCAATGACAGCCCCTGCTGTTACAATCGTACGAACTTTGTTTATAAAATTCATTCATTCCTCCCATTCAGATATGTGTCGCCACTTATGCCATTATTAACATGGCGGATTAGTTGTTAAACCTGCCCAGCGAAAGTCGACGGCTAACCAGTTTTTCATAAACTAGCAGATTAAAAAATAGTTTGTAAACAAAAGGTATTATTGTCATACATTATGCTATTGCTGATCGTAGTTGTAATTTAGTCTTTGTTGAAAAAGCCGACAAAAGCATTGTTTGGAGCTTGTAAATGATTGAAGCAGCCTTTGAAGCTCTCCAGATAATTTCAGACCCTGGACGTTTGATGTTTGTTGCGCTGGGGACTGTACTTGGTTTGATGATTGGCATAATACCAGGAATTGGCGGTCTAGTTGGTCTTGCGTTGTTGCTTCCATTTACCTTTGCGCTTGATCCCTACACAGCACTGGCTTTTTTAGTTGGTGTGCAATCGGTTACCACTACATCTGATACAATTCCGGCTGTGATGTTTGGTGTGCCAGGAACCACCGGGTCAGCAGCAACGGTTTTGGATGGATACCCAATGGCCAAAAAAGGTCAGGCTGGGCGTGCTTATGGCGCCGCATTTACAGCCTCAGTTTGCGGCGGCTTATTCGGAGCGTTTGTTCTAGCCTTATCTATCCCGATAATCCGCCCCTTCATAATGGCCATTGGCACCCCAGAACTTTTAGCTATTTGCTTACTTGGATTAACCCTGGTGGTTTCGCTTAGCCATAATGCGTTATTTAAGGGGCTGGTTGCGGCTTGTCTCGGCTTATTGCTCGCGACAATAGGCGATGAGCCTCAGACTGGTGAGATGCGCTGGACATATGATATTTTCTATCTATGGGACGGCTTAAGCCTGGTTCCAGTCGCGCTTGGATTATTTGCGGTTCCAGAAATGATTGATCTGGGCGCATCAAAACGAAGCATCTCCCGGACTTCAGAAAAAACTGGGGCGTTTGGACAATTGCAGGGTATGCGAGATGTTATCAAAAACTGGTGGCTTGTCCTTCGTTGCTCAAGCATTGGCACGCTTCTTGGTGCTATTCCTGGTTTGGGAGCCAATGTTATTGACTGGATTTCCTATGGTTATGCGGCACGTGCCTTACCAGGGGCAAAAGAAACTTTTGGGAAAGGCGATGTGCGCGGCGTAATAGCATCCGAAAGTGCCAACAATGCCAAAGAAGGTGGCGCTCTTGTTCCAACACTTGCGTTCGGCGTGCCGGGCTCTGCTTCCATGGCGATTCTGCTCGGTGCGTTCCTGATTCATGGAATTGCGCCCGGACCAAAAATGCTCGATGAGCAGCTTGATGTTACCTTTACTCTGATTTGGACAGTTGCAATTGCCAATATCCTTGGGGCAGGGCTTTGTTTTGCTTTCGCTGGACAATTTGCAAAGATCGCCACCGTACGCGCTGGCCTGTTGGTGCCGCTGGTATTTGGCATCATGATTATTGGCGCCTATCAGGGCGCAAAGGATTATGGTGACCTGATTGTTCTAATTACATTCGGCATACTTGGGTGGGTTATGAAACGGCTGAGTTGGCCTCGACCACCGCTGATCCTTGCCTTTGTGCTAGGTGGTCTGATGGAGAGCTATCTATTTATTTCACAACTTCGCTATGGGTTTGAATGGATGATGAAGCCGCTGCCAATGGTTATTCTTGCGATCATCATTTTTCTGCTTCTTCGACCATTAGTGATCCGTTTCTTGCCAAATTGGAAAAAACAGCAAGCTACAGCAAAAGTAGATTCAAAAACCAAGGTGGGAGCATCTGTGCCGCATGCAACTGGTGGAGAGATGGTCGCTGATATGGTGATGTGGGCTGGGGTTGTTGGCCTCATGGTCTATGTGTATGTTGCCTCTTCGAGCTGGCAAGCGCCGGCGCGTATGTTGCCACAGGCGGTGGCAATTGGCGGGTTAATCGCCGCCGCGGGCTTCATGGTTTTTCGCTATTTAGGCAAAATCCCTCCGCTTGTAACTGAAAGCAGTGAGCCAATTCGGGCAATTTCCCGTCAAGTGAGCTGGTTAATGGCGTTGGTGGTCGCGGTAAAACTTATAGGAATGTTACCAGCGATTGGATTGTTTGTATTTCTCTACATGGTTCTTGAGGGTAAGACAAAACCACTCACTTCACTTTTGATCCTGTTACCGTTTTTGGGCGGGATCTGGTTCCTGTTCCATGAGCTTTTGCATGTTCCTTGGCCACAATCTTTGCTTGGTGATGTGTTTGGAGTGTTGCGAAAACTTAGCGGTAGTCTGATCTAAAATTTAAAGGACCGAATCCAATGCACGACTCGAAAAAAAATCCTTTGGTCATTGGCGACCTGCCTAATCACCAGCTTTACGGTAGTGACATTATCGCTGAGGCACTTCGTGAGCAGGGATTTCCTTATATTTGTTTGAATCCCGGAGCCAGTTACCGCGGGCTTCACGACAGTCTGGTTAATCATCTTGGCAACCAA
>Ga0255776_10004881_pt1 | contig 14054 bp, 11 predicted proteins | sample 071ome_19_FD_179974 | JGI IMG/M metagenome (GOLD analysis project Ga0255776, IMG submission 179974) | Coastal salt marsh microbial communities from the Groves Creek Marsh, Skidaway Island, Georgia - 071413AT metaG (version 2) | ecosystem: Environmental > Aquatic > Marine > Intertidal zone >... | reverse complement strand
TCACTGGCCAGAAGTAGCAGCAGACCATATTGATGGATTATTGCTCGAAGATGAAGCAGTCCTCCGACAACGTGCTGCCAAATTAATTCAGAGGGTTTTGAACAAAAGTTTTGCAGCTGCCTGGGACTTGGTCTCATGGTGTCTGAATGACGATGATGATAGCGTTCGACTCTCTGCTGCGAAAACACTACCTACACTTGCAAGACATGATAACCGAATGGCAACGTTGTTCGCTGAACGAACTTTAACCGATACAAATGCAGAAGTTCGACTTGCCGGAATTAAGGCCATGACATCTCTGAACAGAGACTCCGGACGGGTCAAAGACCTCATTGTACAAGGTGCACGGTCGGCCGATATCCGCATACGCAGGGCAAGTATCGATCTTTTGCCAAGAATCATGGGGGAGGACCAACTTCGTATTCTTGCAACAGACTTGTTACAACATGAAACCGATGACAAACTTATATCTTCTCTTACTGAAATGCAATACGACGCTGCACTTGAGGGGAGTGAGGCTGAGAAAAATGCCGCATTGTCCCCCGCACTACCCATTCCGGAGTTGGACCGTGAATTATCAGCCCTCGAAAAAGGTGGCCAAATAGATGTTGAACACGAACTCAAGGAGCCAAAGGAGATTCAGCAAGAACAACCTCGCAAAGGTACAGAGGCCGATGATGAATCAGACTCTGGTGAAAATACTGACCATAACAAAGTGCGGCATAATTAAGAAGAGATGCTAAGTGGACCTTTTGTTTGAGAAGTGATTCAATGAGTGAAGACCAGCCGTTCGACACAAAAGAAGAACAATTTGAGCGACTTTGGAATGGTGAAACACCTAAAGGCATCAACCGGTCAAAATCTCTCAAGTTTCAACAGTATATTCTCGAACATGTACGTCAAATGCGTCGACCTTTGACAAAAGAAAACGCACGACGATATTGGATGGGCGAACTTCAAAAAGAAGTTCAAAACACTGAATACTGATTGAACGAGAGTTGCCACACCTCGGCAGCTCAAGACACACACTGGAGGTGAGGCATTGTTTACAAAGAAAACATTCGACGACTACAATTTATCAAAAGACCTTCTCAAAGGAATAAAAAAGGCAGGTTGGACAAACTCAACGCCAATTCAAAATGATTCAATTCCTTATGGCCTTCGTGGAAAAAATGTCATTGGACAAGCCCGGACCGGGTCTGGAAAAACAGGTGCATTTGGCATCCCTATCCTTGAAAATTGTCAATCTACGGGAACGCTCCAAGCACTCATCCTAACCCCAACAAGAGAACTTGCACAACAGGTTAGCGATGAATTGAATCTTCTTCAATCAGAGATTGGTTTCAAAATTGCCACCGTATATGGCGGGAAGGATTTGGAAACACAAGCAAAGAAATTGGATGGCGGTGTAGACATTATTGTCGGAACGCCAGGTCGAGTCATGGACATGTCGAAACGTGGACATTTGAATCTCAATGACCCAGCCATCTTCTGCCTTGATGAAGCAGATAGAATGCTCGATATGGGATTCTTGCCTGACATCATGTGGATTCTTGAACGAATGGAGAGCAGAGAGCAAACATATCTCTTTTCTGCAACATTCCCTCAGGAAATACTCGATATTACAAATCAATTCATTGAAGATGCTGAACACATTCTTACTGAAGAAGAGCAACTCGAATTGCCACCGGTTGACCTCTTTTCTGTTCGAGTAAGTCGGATGAATAAGATGTGGGCACTCGGACGACTTTTATCAGCACAAGATGATGAAGACCAAACGATGGTTTTCTGCAACACAAAACGAATGGTTGACCTTGCTGTAGACCGATTAAAGAAATATAATTTCAATGTTGGAGCATTACACGGAGACATGAGCCAAAATCAACGGAATGACATGCTTAACCGTTTCAAAAATGGAAAGTTACCAATCATTGTCGCCACAGATGTTGCGGCTCGTGGTATTGACGTCGATGGTGTGACTCTTGTCATCAATTATGATTTGCCTACAGATTTTGATTCTTTTATTCATCGAATAGGGCGCACAGGGCGAATCGGGCGAAATGGAGTTGCATGGAGTTTGGTTTCCAAAGATGATGCACCCTTACTTCCACGAATTTGTGCAACATATGGCCTCGATATTATCGAATCAACACCACCAGCATCAAATTCAGGTGAACCAGACAGAATCAAGAAAAAAGAAGACTACTCAGAATCCGCGGATGTTTTTGGTTACATTACACTTGAACGTTCAATTCGCCAGTCTATAAGTGGCCTTGATGCGGAACTATGGCTGACAAGCACATTGAAATGCGATCCATTGCTTATTGGCGATATTACGACTACAAAGCAGTCCATTCAAATGAAAGTCCATTCATCTATTGTCGGTACTGCAATTAAAGCGTTCCAGGCGACCGAATTTTTTGGAACGACTGAACCTGCACATATTGTTGAATAATTATTCTTCTTCTTCTTCATCTTTTGAATCGCTTGGTTGAGACGTCGATTCATCACTCTCAATTTCTTTTGGAAGGACCTGTGTTTGCTCTACTTCTTTTCCATAGGTCACACCAACAACTGATAATCCAATCCCACCGATCATACTTATTGACCAAGCAGTTTGAATCGTGTCATCCCATGACCTTTGGGCATCTTCACACTCGGGTGTGACCAACTCTGAAAAATTACAATTTGAAAGGACTTCCCGAGTAACTGTTGCGTCATCGTTCATGTAAATCGATAGAACAGAAAGGAAAATGAGTAAAACGAACGCAACGGAAAGGGCGATGTGTTTTCCTTCCCATTGCTTTCTCAGACGAAAAGTCGACTGTTCTTTTTCTTGGAATGCAGCCTCATTCGTCCTTGATGGCCCTCCGACCTTCGTGAACCATATGAGCCATAGGAAAACGAGAACGACTAAAAATCCAAATTCATAGACAAAAGCATGGAACTCCCACATGGGTTGAAGACATTCTTGTTGATTTGGCATGGCAAGGCAGCTATCCAAGGCAATAGGATAAAACACCACCAGCCTCAATATGTTAAGGACATAAACGATTGAACACCCAACGAGAATTGACTTTAATTTGAGGCGTTGAGGCACGCCATCAGTCATCCAAATCAATGTTGATAGAAATACCATCTCATGCACGCCAGCACACTCATCCGACACATAGAGGCCTACTGAGTCAAAAGGACCTGGAAATGATGAATGATGAAAATCAATTCGAGTGAGCCACCCGTTGTGTGTGGAAAGTGTTGCTGTTCCTTCACCATACAGAACATTTGTGAGTCCATTCCAAATCCATGCTTCCGTCACTTGAATAATTGCTAGGGAATCCGATGGCATGGTCAAAAACCAATACAATGCTTCCGCAAGAAGAAGTGCTGCTGGAATTCGAAGGTATCTTTGGCCAAGTTGAGCGACCTCTCTCCAAGAGAGGTCATCTTCCTGCTCAGGCTTCGCCTTCGTCATTGATGAACGGAGGTCACATGAACACATTAAACCACTTGAAAGTTCAAGATTTTTTTTGAGTTCAATTCGGGGTATGTTGAAATGGGTCCAACGTATCGTTGTCATTGTGGAACCATTTGAGCCAACGCCAACACATCAACTCGATGTCCTTGGATTCTACTGCCCAGTCCCTTTGCGAACCCTTCAGAATCAAATTACAGATTTGGAGAATCATGACATACTCTTACTGATTGCGGATGACCCCGAAACAAAATATGACATCCCGCCATTTCTTGAACGAGCCGGCCACACACTGCATCAACTCATTGAGCACCATGGAGAATTTTATTTTGTGATCGAGGTGAAATCATGAACAACAAGGTCGAGAATAATCAAGACGTCCCCAGCCACTCCATCTTACCCACTCACCTAGGGCAATTTGACATCCATGTCTTTCATGATAAAAAAACAGGACATGACCATGTTGCATTAACCCTTGGTGACATGTTTGGCCCTGACCCTGTACTTATTCGAGTTCATTCAGAATGCCTCACAGGAGATGTCTTTGGAAGTCAACGATGTGATTGTGGGCCTCAACTTCACGCGGCTTTGGACGCAATTGTCGACAAAGGGTGGGGTGCACTGCTCTATTTACGTCAAGAAGGCCGAGGCATTGGACTTCATGCGAAAATACAAGCGTACAGATTACAGGATGAAGGAGCAGATACGCTCGATGCGAACCTCATGTTAGGACTTCCAGCGGATGGACGTGAATACGATATTGCTGCCGACATGTTACAATTCTTGGGGATTGAACGAGTTAATCTTCTCACAAATAATCCAGATAAGGTAAGCCAACTCCAATCATTTGGCATCGATGTCGTCGAAAGAACACCCCTTATTGTCGGTATTACCAAAGAGAATCGAAATTATCTTTCAACAAAGGGTCACCGTATGGGGCATCACATATCAAACTCAGACCTTGAAGGTTAAGACGACTCAACAATCTGGAAATGAAGTTGAGTGGGGCCGTGGCCGGGAATTGAACCCGGGCTGAGGGAACCACAATCCCTCGTGCTAACCTCTACACCACCACAGCCATGAGATGTAACCGTGCGTCAATAATTCACTATTTCAAACATGCGACTTGACTTCAAACAACAGTATTATCAACACATTCAACCCCTTCATTCAAGAACAACTGTGTGTTGACAGCATGTATGCGAGGAAAGGGAACAGCGCTTTTCCTGACTTTTCTACTGTTTTTTTCGACAACGATTGCTTTGCTTCAATCAGTCGAGGCGAGGAGCGTACACTCCACATCTCCAGTTGATATTTTTGAACAAGGGGATTTCACAGACAGTAGCCTGTGGACGACAGATGCCACGACTTCTTTCTCCCTCGAACCTGCTGAATACACTGAAGCCATGGTGCTTGATAATCGATTGACTTTTTTGCATGAAAGACCAACAAATATCGATGGCGTATTGTTTTGGAGTCAATATTCGCCAACAGAGTCTAACCTCTCAATCGGAGCACCAGATGGAGCAGCGACTTGGACAACTGGACCCGAAATCGTGGTTGAATCATTTTTAACCTCTGGATATACACAATACGAAATTTTAGAAGTCTCATTTACAAGTTCCTTTCAGATTACTGATACTCTTCAACAAGACACAGTACGAATCTCAATTGAAACCTCAGAGGGTTTTGATGTCATCAAAAATTTTGCACACACGCAAGGCAACTTGGATTACATCAACAATTCTGCCTGGAAAATCAACATTACCTCGATGTTTGAGTGGAATTGGTCAATTCTTGAATCGAGTATTTTCACTTGGGACTATGTTTCTGCAGGTGGAATAGATGATGCTCGATTGGTTGTTGATGCCGTGGGTTTTGAAGTAAAACTTCGATTACCCTGGTATGGTGGTGAAGTAGCAACTGCAAAAACAACTGTACAAGCAAACGAACTTCCTCTTATGATTGCAAACCTGTCCAACGGAACGTATGACGGCATCACACTTTCCTCATGCGGTTTAGAGCGTAGTAGCTCCTCAATGACCGTAGGTGTTTGGGAAAGCGATATACTCCAGACACCCCCCGAACAAATGTTTGGCAGAATCCATTTCTCGCTCGATAACGAATCTGTTGACGATGTGGTGATGAAGTACCGAGTTTCAGATGATGGCATTTCCTTTACGGAATACGAGACCATTCTTGAAAAAATGCAAATTCCACTTGCTGATTATGTGCAAATTAAGATCGAGGTATCTGAGAGCTGCGTCTCAAAAGTTTGGGTTGATATCAATGACCCAAAGATGCAATTAAATGGTCAAATCTATGGCGATATTGACGGCATCGACCCCACATACTCACGGTGGTTGGTGTTTGTCGACGGTGAACTCGTTCGAAATGAACCGGTTGAGATTGGTCAATTTTCGATTTCGATTCCCCTAGGTGCGTATCTTCCTCATGACAATTCGGCTTTTGATGTCGAAATCAAAACATGGTTTACATGGGACTCAACGGGCAATGAGAGCACAACTGGTTTTGAAATTACCAATATTGACATGACTGGAGCGTTCTTTGTAGAATGGGATGAAGACCCCATTTGCGAAGATATCGGACGCATTGACCTCACAGAAGACGGAGGTGGAATTATTCTTCCATTCCTTGAACGGTGTAGCGATGACCGACATTTAAATGATGATTTGAGCATCACGTTTTCCAACACCAATGCTGACCTCATCGACGTTGACTTGGTGGATGGGCAAATCCGAATTCACTTGCTTCAAGAGGCATCTGGTCAATCTGTCGTCACAGTCCAAGTTCAAGACCCAGCCGGAAACACCTACACAGATACCTTCGATGTCCTTGTCGAAAGCGTCAATGATGCACCTGAAGTTGATGAATTTCCTGGCATCATTCCTGTCGAAAAGGATGTAGCCATGGTGATTCCATTTGTCGCAATTGATGTTGATTCAAGCCTCCTCACTGGGAACACCAACAAATCTTGGGTTACTGTGGATATGGAAAATTCCGAACTTACTGTTTTGTCACCTTCACCCGGATTTGACGCTATATTATTCAGCGTGTGCGATGAACAACAATGTACAGAACGTGTGATTGATATCGAAGTGCGAGCATTAGCCGACCTCGTTGTTGAAGATGTTGAATTTAACAAAGATGTAAGACAAGGTGAAGTCTTAGATGTGAAAGTCTATGTTCGAAACTTAGGCCAAGCAGAAGCGACAATGATTTCTGTTCGATGTCAAACTGACGGTGAATTGGTGGACATTGAAACAATACCAACCTTACAACCTGGTCAAATTGCAGTAGCAACGTGTCAATGGGTGGTTCCAGAAGAAAAACTTGAAACTCAATTTGAGGTCATCCTTGACCGTGGCCTTAACATTGTTGAAGGTGATGAAGAAAACAATGAATGGACATCGTTGTTAACCATAGAGACAAAAGATGTGGAAGGAGAAAGTAACGATGATTCATCATTTTCATTGACCCCAACATTAAGTTTGAGCGTTACGGCAGTGTTTCTTATACTCCTCACAGTTTTGTTCATTATTCTAGCTCCTGCAAAAATCAAGAAAATTGAATGAGGTTTGGATATGAAGTCCGATACACTCACTGAGAATGAAATCGAAAGGCTCCTTGAACGGATCTACAATGTACCTATCATGGAATCATTATCAATGTCAATCACATCACTTGAGCAAGGAATCTGTATTGCAAAAGTTCCAAGACAATCAAAGTGGGATGGAATTTTTGAAACATTCCATGGCGGCATTCTTGGGACTATCGCTGATTCAATCACCTGCTTTGCCATTCTCACCAAACTTGGGGCTGACGCGAATGTGGCTACGACCGATTTCAACATTCGATTTTTGAGACCATGCCACACCGATGTTACTTGCACCGCGCGAGTCATTCGTGCAGGTCGAACACTGAGTCTCGCTGAGGCAGAAATCACCAACGAAGAAGGTAAGATTGTTGCAATTGCACAGGTCTCTTACATTCGAATTCCTTGACCGCACCCGATGTCGCATAATTGTAAAAACCACCTCAATATTCATAAGCAGACCGAGGCAGAGGGAGTTACTTTGAGGTCGTGGGGGCCGTTCAACACCGTTGACAAAGTGGATGTGGGAACATATGCCAGAATTGAAAATACGCATTGAAACTGAGGAATTCATTTACGAAGAATTTGTTGAAGCTTGACCGTCCTTGTCCTGTGCCCACCGTCGTGGGTACAAGTCGGGTTCCATGAGCACCATGGATGGACGTGCAATTTCTCCTTCGTCAAGTTCTTCAATTTCAGAAGCATGATGCTTGAATTTCACAAGTGCAACCGCTTGACCATGAGCTGTTGTTACAAGAACATCGCTACCTTTCTCAATCGATTCATCCAACGAAACAATACCCGGACGAAGCAAGGGTGCACCATTTGACAACGCTGCGACCGCCCCATCTTTGACAACACATCGCGGATAATGCTCGAGCAGTGTTTCAATCGGGTGGATTATTTTCACCAATGCCCGTTCATCACCTTGTTCTTTCCACAACCAAACAGCATCTGCAAGAACATCCATCGTTACGCACTGGTCAAGATTGAAACGTCCTGAAAGATTTCTCCTCAGTTCTTTAAGGTTGACTGGCATTCCAGCAAGAAGCCCTAAGTCACGAGCAATAGTACGAATATATGTTCCAGATTCACATTGGATTTCAACGATGAAATCTCGTTGATCATGGTCCAGCAACTTCACCGAACCAATGGTTCTCGTTCGGACTTGAACTTTGACAGCCGATATTTCTGGAGGTACATTGTAGATTTTCCCCTCAAACTTTGAGAGGAGTGTCGTTAGGTCTTCTCTCTCAATTGGCTCTTTACTCCTCATTACACAAATGTATGATTTATCGTGCTTGAGAATTGAAGATGTAAGTTTAACAGATTTACCCAGTAAAAGCGTCAACACACCGGTAGCAAATGGGTCGAGCGTCCCACCATGACCCAGTTTATCTAAACCCAACAATTCCCTAGCCCACGATGCAAGTTGATGTGATGACGGTCCTGGTGGTTTATCAAGCAAGATGAAACCAGAGTGCAACAATTCTTCCAATGACCTCTCATCTGGCGATGAGCCTAACTGTTCATCGTGCGAATAATTTGTTTCAATTGAAATGTGTTGACTCATTGTTTACCCTCCAAAATCGAAATAACTTCTATGGCAAGACCATCAATGGTTTTGCTTGAAGCTTCGATAATATGCGTATAGGGCGTTGTATCCTCAGGGTTTAATCCATACAACTCTTCGAATCGAGAAAGGTCTACTTTTCGCCTCAATTCGTTGGCTTCATGGGCTTCTTCAATCGAAATGCCCTCTCGCTTTGTCACGCGTATGGCCCGTTCTTCTGGTGAGACATTCAACCAAACTCGAACACAATCGACATCCAATCGATATGCCCACCATCCTGCCAATCGAGATTCAACAATCTCAGATTTTCCAGAAAGCATGCGCTCTTTGAGAATCTCGTCCAATCCTCTATCGATTTCGAGATTGGATGTACACATTTGCCCAAAATCTTTGAGGCTCATACCATGTTCCTTAGCCTGTTCTCGAAAAATTTGCCCACCGTTCAAACTCGTCCAGCCAAGTTGTTGTTCAAGTTGCTCAACAAGTGTCGATGTACCACTACCTGGATGGCCCGAAATAGTGATTTTGACCATGTCTACACCCATTCATGGAAACAGACATTGCAACGTTTGGTGCGTGGACCATCATGCGTAATCACGTCGCCTTGGCATTCTGGGCATTCAAGGATACCTGAAAAGAATGCTTGGTTTACGGTAGCTGTTTCAGATGCTGCTTTCTTTTTCTTTTGCTGTTGTCGTTTCTTGGCTTTTTCTTGGCGCATCTTTGCTGCACTTGATTTTCCACCAGACTTTTGCGTCACAAGATGAAGCAGGGGTTCTTTGAGAATTTCACCCGATGTAACAATTGGATGGCTCTTGAATCGATAGAGTTTGATGTGTCGGTCGAGGACTCTTCCGTAGGCTGCACTCATGCAGATATAACAACAAATCCATGCAGGGAAGAAAAGAAATTTATCGTTCAGCAAATTCCATTCCGTCGCCCAAGGAAGCGAGACATAATCCACACGGAAATTTGTTACAGCGGTCGTTAACCATGCAAATATGGCGATGATGAAGATCATTGTGAACATCATTGGTTTCATAGCACCCATTTGCACTTTGAGTTGTTCTGGCATCATTTGTTGTTGGAGAATCATTGCCTTTTCTTGTAAGATTGGGTCTCGAGAGATACGTGCTTCATTCATCATTTGACGAACTTGTCCTTGACGATGGCCAATATGTGCTTGATCAATAGGGTCGACAAAGAAATTTCGAATCACTGTATTGAGCGTCATTGAGAACATACCGAGAATCAACACTGTAATGACAAAGTACGATTCCTCAGGCAAAATAGGTGTCAGAATCGGATCTGCCATTTCCCCTACACTTGTTCGGATTGATGGCGTCATAATGAGAAACGTCATGAAAATCATAACGAGCAACATCATGAACATTGACCCATTTGGAGGAGGGGGTGGCGGTGGACTAGGACCATTAGCCATAGTGTGGGGATTCAACCATAGGGCATGAAGGTTGGCTTTCAAACCCATCATTTTTTTGATTATTTTGCATTGAATGCTATTGAAACCTGCATTTTTTAAGAGGAAAAAGATGTAATAAAAGACGGTATAGCCCATGTCGGAGGAGATACTGTTGCGACAAAAAGATAGGCTTGAAGTCAGTGATGTCTGGTTGTATCCGCTTCCGATGCCAATGCCAGGTCAACCTGTATGTGTTAACGAAACTGAGGCCATTGAGCAATTAAAGCGATTAGGCAATCATCCAGCGATTTTCCTATGGACTGATGAGGCAAGAAGAGTGCCAAAAGATTGGCTATTTCTACCAAGTGTACGTCAAGGTGTACCTCCAGAAGGTATCTTTGCTGAACTTCAGGCGTGGAAGAAGCAATATCCAAAAGCGTGGTTAGCAGTCGACCTTCGAGATGGCGTTATTCCACCATCCGTTCCGAAACCTCTTGAGGATGTCCTTGCTGAATTGGGGCGATGTTCACTTGTTCTCGTCAACAACTCCGAGGACCACCCAGATTTTCCGAGGTGGGTTTTACCTTAGTGTCAAGCAGTGAATTCAAAGCCACAGGCTGCACATGTCGCACTACCTTCAGGGTTCAAACTTTCACAGACTGTACAAGTGAGGTCGCCTGAGCTCGATTCAAGTTCAGCAACTTCTTCGGCAGGTGCTTCAGAGGTGGCTTCCTCTTCTGCAGGTTCAGCGGCCTCTTCTTCTGCACTCTCTGAGGAGTTTGCATTCCAAGCTTTAGCAGCATCTTCTAATTCTGCTTTCTTGAGGTACCCATTATCATCATGGTCATAATCTGCAGCGAACACGATGAAAGCATCTCGGTCCGATATACCATGTGCATCCATAACTTTCACAAGGACATCTTCTCGCCAGGTCACAGTTAGTTCTTGACCATCGTTTTCAGAGGATTCGTCTTCAGAAGATTCTTCAGAGGATTCTTCTGCAACTTCTTCCGAGACTTCGGCTTCAATTGCAGGTAAGTCGTCGGATTCTACTTCGTCACCGATGTGAACGCCGTGGAATCTGTTGAGTGCTTCTGCGTCGACTTCACCACTTCCTTTGATTTCGAAAGAGACTTCAATTCGCTCTCCTTTACCGACAAGTGGAAGTTTCCAGACACAGTGTAGGCCACCCTCACCTTCTGTTGAGGACATTTCAACATCATCTCGCTTTCCGCCAGCACCTTTTACAGTCCATTCTTTAACTTCAAAGGAGGTAGGAATCACGTCATTAATATGAACATCAGCAAGGCCGGTATCTCCATTGTTTTCAAAGAGAATGAGAACTTCATATCGCCCCTTGCCACCAAGTGGAATTGCTTGCTTTCCTGAACTAATGTTTCTTCGATTGTGGACAACCTTGATGCTTGGTGATTCACTTGGTTCTCGTAGACAAATTGGTCCGAATCGTTCAGCACTAAATTCTGCACGAACAGGAGCATCCACACGCTCATTGCTTGGTGATGGATCTGGGGTGACGAGTGGGTAGTGAATCTCAAGTTTCTTACCTGGCTTCATGCCTATCGGCCCACGTGTACCAACGGTGATCATCATTGTGTAACCATTCCCATCAGGAGACCTGTGTTCTTTCTCTAGCGTTATGCCGTCACTAACTTCGACCTTAAATTGGTCTTCATCGAGAACTTTTCCATCCAATTTGATGGTTAAATCACTTGGTGAAGGAGCATTGAACAATCCTGGAATATCATCGGTGATTCGCATGAGGTTGATTGTTGCAGTTCCTTCATTCTTCACTGAAATTGTTGAATCGATTTTTTGTTCTCTGTAAGAGCGAATGCTCGATGAAGAATATTTCTTTGAAATCGAACCTTCAACAACATCAAGTTTCTTCTCATCAAGTGTGATTGTTCCTTCAGTTGAACGCTTAGCCCGTGGCAACACCGTGTATGACAACTCATAGGTGAAATCAGGCTCAGATTGATGTTCAACGACGGCCTCATTTGATTCCCATTTACCGTTTGGCAGAACATCTTCAGAAACATCATCAATGTCAAAGAGCAAATCTTCACTGCCTTTCATTCTCACTTGCAACTTGGTAAGGTCAACAGCGAATGTAGAGCGATTTTCGAAAATCGCCTGGCATATCCAGTTATCTGGTCGCTCATCTTCTCTCACTTTCATGTAAGTGAAACCACGACAAAATGCATCAAGTTCCCTAAAGGACATGCCAGAGAGCGTTGCGTCAGATTTGTATGTGACATTGACTTCACCAGCATTGATTGAATTCACATCGGAAACGTTGATTGTTCCCTCGATATGGAGGGTCTGAGTATCACCAGCTGCAAGGCGACCAACGCTCCATGTAAGAAGGCCATCTTCTATAGAAGATGCACCAGGGGTTGGGAAATTCATTGAATCAGGAATGACTCTTGTCAGCGTCACCTCATTGAGAATGACATTCGAAACATTTTGTACTTCGAGTTCCAAAGAAATTGCACCGGGCTCTTCACCCATTGCTACAGAGTATGAGCGCTCTTGAGAACGAGCCGGGTTTGTATCCAAACGTTCTCGGCAGAGAAGCATGGTCTTTCCGTTTACCTTGTACTGCATGGTGTAATTTTTACCTGGCTCAAGTTCATCCACGGAAACATGGTCTCCAGCAACGTCTGTTGCATCTGTATCGTCCAAGAGGACATCGATATCGAAGATTCGATCATCCTTCGAAGGGTTGTTGATTGTGAGCGTACCTTTCACTGATTGCTTCATAATCTCTCCATCAACATTGAGTTTCGAAACTTCGACTTCATGGAGGTTACCTTCCAGTTTATCGCCGTCAACATCGTCGACTTCATCAACTGAACGAATCTTTGCACCTGCTTGTGAATCACTCAAGTCGACTTCTAAAGCATCTGTTGATGGTACATCAAGCGTAGCGAGTGGGTCTGCTGAAACAGGCTCAAGCGGAGCAGAAAGTGCATCAACTGGTGGAGCGAGCAGTGCGTCGGCTGCGGGTGGTGCAGGCGGTGTGAGCAATGCGTCGGCTGCTGGTGGTGCAGGCGGTGCAAGCAGTGCGTCGGATGCGGGTGGTGCAGGCGGTGTGAGCAATGCGTCGGCTGCTGGTGGTGCTGGAGGAGCAGGTGGGGCGTCCATGCCGGGTGGCATCGGTGGCATTTCTGGTGGTGCCGGTGGTGCCGGTGGTGCCGGTGGGGCGTCCATGCCGGGTGGCATCGGTGGCATGTCCGGTGGTGCCGGTGGTGCTGGAGGAGCAGGTGGGGCGTCCATGCCAGGTGGCATCGGTGGCATTTCTGGAGGTGCCGGAGGAACAGGTGGGGCATCGAGACTTGGAGGCGACATTGACGCTTCACCTGCATCACCAAGTGAATCATCTGATTCAACATCTGACGAAGGGGCTTCGGCTGCCAATTCAGCCAATTCTTCGCCCACTGATGCTTCAACTTCTGCTGATTCTTCACCAACATCTGCAAGTTCCTCGATTGGTTCTGCCGCATCAGGTTCGTCCATTGATGGCATCTCTGGAGGTGCTGGAGGTGCAGGTGGTGCATCCACGCCCGGAGGCATAGGTGGCATTTCTGGAGGTGCCGGAGGAGCAGGTGGTGCGTCCATGCCCGGAGGCATAGGTGGCATCTCTGGAGGTGCCGGAGGTGCAGGTGGTGCGTCCATGCCCGGAGGCATAGCTGGCATTTCTGGAGGTGCCGGAGGAGCAGGTGGTGCGTCCATGCCTGGAGGCATGGGTGGCATCTCCGGGGGTGCTGGAGGAGCAGGCGGAAGGCCGGGAGGTGCCGGAGGTGCATCCAAGCCAGGCGGTTCAGGTGGTGCAGGTGGTGCATCCATACCCGGTGGTGGTGGTGGCATTTCCCCTGGCATTGGTGGTGCTAGGGGCATTGGTGGTAGTCCTGGTGGCATAGGTGGCTTTTCATCCGTCATATCAATTCCT
>Ga0255776_10004870_pt1 | contig 14072 bp, 11 predicted proteins | sample 071ome_19_FD_179974 | JGI IMG/M metagenome (GOLD analysis project Ga0255776, IMG submission 179974) | Coastal salt marsh microbial communities from the Groves Creek Marsh, Skidaway Island, Georgia - 071413AT metaG (version 2) | ecosystem: Environmental > Aquatic > Marine > Intertidal zone >... | reverse complement strand
TCACCCACTGGGAGTCCATCGAAGCCCGCCCTTACTAACCGTTTGAAGATTTTTAAGCGAACCGGATGACCTAATTCTTTGAAGGCTTTGGCGGTTTGTTCGAGTTCCATAACTCTCTCCTGGCGCGGTTGGTCGAATGATCTTCTAGAAAATATATTTCGATATTACTAGAAATATCTTGACGAACTCAAGTTTGGGTTTTATATTTCGAAAAAACTAGAAATATCGAATTAATTCGAGCTATGAAATGAATAATTGATATAGGGCTATTGAAGTGAGGAGATCGTTATGACGATTACACATGAAATCTTGATGGAAACGTTTTCAATGTTTGCGTTTCTTGCGGTGGAGTTAACCCTCCTGTTCTTGGTGATCAGCTACTTTGTTGGGGTGTTACAGGCCTACATTCCACCGAGCAAGATCCAAAGTATTTTGAGCAGTAAAAACGGCAAAGGGTATCTGGTCGCTGCCTTTTTGGGGTCGATTACGCCCTTTTGTTCCTGCTCTACCATCCCGTTTCTTAAAGGCTTAATTCGGGCACGAGCCGGTTTTGGCGCAATGCTGGTGTTCTTGTTTGCCAGTCCGTTACTTAACCCAATCATTATAGGTTTGTTTGTTTTTACCTTTGGTTGGCAGGTGGCTGCGTTCTACTTTGCCATTGCGATGTCGGTATCGGTATTTGCAGGTTACGCCCTGGAGAAATTGGGCTTTGAACGCTTCATCCGTGAGGAAGCGTATGCCGAACCGGCGGTAGCCGGGGGCTGTGCTGGTTCGTCTTCCACGAGTGTTGCTGGTGCATCCGGTCGTTCTGGCGCAGTAACTGGCTGTGGTGCGGCCGAGCAAGCATCTGAAAACAAGTGGCTGAAAATTTGGAACAGCACCTGGAAAGACTTTAAGAAAGTGTTGCCTTATCTGTTAGTGGGAGTTGCGCTGGGCTCTTTGATCTACGGCTTTATGCCAACGGAATTCATCGCCCGATTTGCCGATGAATCCAACCCATTTGCGATTCCTGTCGCTGCAGTTATTGGTATTCCTTTGTACATCAAAGCTGAGCTGGTCATTCCATTAAGTGCTGCTTTGACTGCCAAAGGTATGAGTCTGGGTGCGGTGATGGCGTTAATTATTGGCAGTGCGGGAGCAAGCCTGACCGAGGTGATCTTGCTTAAGTCAATCTTCAAAAGCCAGATGGTTGTTGCCTTTCTTGTGGTGGTGCTTGGGATGGCGGTATCCGCTGGGTACATCTATGCCTTCATCTTTTAATTCTCAATGTGCGAACGCAGTTATACATTAATTAGGCGTAGATCATGATTAAAATAGTGAGTTTTAAAATTTGTCCTTTTGTTCAGCGAGTAACGGCTTTGTTGGAAGCGAAAGAGGTTCCTTATGAATTGGAATACATTAGCTTGCGCAACAAACCTCAATGGTTTTTGGATCTATCGCCAACAGGTCAGGTGCCAGTGTTGGTGACAGAGTCTGGCAAAGCATTGTTTGAATCCGATGCCATCATCGAATACATCGTAGAGGTCTACGGCGAGCCTGGAGAGTCACGTACTCCGGTTCAGCGCGCACAGGATCGTGCATGGAGTTATCAGGCGTCAAAGCACTATTTGTCGCAATGCAGCACCATGAGAAGTTCTGGTGAAGAGGTGCTTGAAGAGCGATTGGTCGGTCTTCAAAAGGCCTTTGGCCGAGCTGAACAGGCGTTGTCTGAGAAGGGAGAGTCTCTCGGTCAATTCTCTAATGGCCAGTTGTCTAATGGCCAGTTCTTTAATGGTGAAGCACTTTCAAATGTGGATATTGCTTGGTTACCTTTACTGCATCGAGCGGATATTGCTCGTCGTCACTCAGGCTTCGACATGTTGGATGGCTTCCCCAAGATGCAAGCTTGGCAAGAGGCCTTGTTAGATACGGGGCTTGCAGAGAAATCGGTGTCCGAAGATTTTGAAACCGTGTTCACGGATTTCTATTTGTCGGATGAAACCTATCTTGGTCAGTTAACGAAAGGGTTGCCTGAAGGTGTTTCTGGATCGGCATGTCGCTCTGTCAAAGGTGATGATTGTCACTCGTCTGCGTGCTGTTGATGCTCTGAATTTTGCTTAGGTATCTTATGCGATTGTCATGTTCATCGCTTTAAATTCAGGGTAGGCTAGTTGTTAGGCAATGCATTGAATTTAAAAAACAAAAAGGATGAATAAACGATTATGGATGAAACACAAACTAACCCAACACAAGTAGGTCAAGATGTTTCGGAAAATGCGGTGAAGTACGCAGGTTTCTGGATTCGTGTTGGTGCGGCTTTGATTGATACGATCTTTTTCATGATGTTGGTCTTACCAGTACTTTATGCCATGTATGGCGAGGAGTACTTTACGAGCACGGAGCAGGTTTACTGGGGGATTGGCGATTTGCTGATGAACTATGTTGTTCCTGCCATCATTGTGATTGTTTTCTGGACCTATCGTTCAGCAACACCCGGCAAGATTATTCTGAACATGAAAATTGTTGATGCAGAAACGGGTGAGCAGCCATCCACTGGCAAACTGATTATTCGTTATCTTGGTTACTATGTGTCAGCCATTCCTATGTGCATCGGTTTGATGTGGGTGGGCTTTGATGAACGCAAGCAAGGCTGGCATGACAAGCTGGCTAATACCGTCGTGATTCGAACGAATAAGTAGTCAGCTTTTTAAATAGAGCCCTTTTAGACATTAAGCAAAAGATGCTCTCGTTCCCACGGGGAGATTTCACGATGAAACTGTCGGACTTCTTCCCGTTTTACTTGCTCAAACACCATTGAAAATTCTTCACCTAAGGCATTTCGAACGGGAGTGGCTTGATTGAACAACGTCAGGGCTTCATCTAAGGTGGTGGGGATAGCAAAGTCACTAACTTCCAGCTCGCCTTTTTCAGGTTCGCTCGGGGCGATGCCTTCCAGAATACCCAGATAACCACAGGCCAAACTGACGGCAATGGCGAGATACGGGTTGCAGTCCACACCAATTACTCTGTTTTCAATCCGTCGATCTTGAGGGCCGGAATTAGGAACCCGTAAACCGGTCGCCCGGTTATCAAATCCCCACTCGAAATTGGTCGGGGCACTGGAATTGGTATCGGATTCAAAGCGACGATAACTGTTCACGTACGGCGCCATTAAGGGCATGACTTGTGGTAGATATTTCTGACAGCCACCAATGAAATGCATAAAGGCATCTGTCGCATCACCTTGATCGTCACTGAATATGTTCTGACCTGTTTCAATGTCGACAATGCTTTGATGCACGTGCATGGCCGAGCCGGGTTGTTCTTTCATGGGCTTGGCCATGAAGGTGGCAAACATGCCGTTGTTTAACGCGGCTTCCCGAATGATGCGCTTAAAGAAGAAGACCTGGTCGGCCAGTAATACCGGATCGCCATGGGACAAATTAATTTCTACTTGCCCAGCCCCGTCTTCCTGAATCACAGTATCAATGGCTAAACCGGCGTCTTCGGCGTAGTCGTAAATGGTGTCGATCACCGGGCCATATTCATCCACCGCCGACATTGAGTAAGACTGGCGGCCAGCCCCTTGTCTTCCCGTTCGTCCGATTGGCGGTTGAATGGGCTCGTTGGCATCGACATTGGGGTTGATCAGATAGAATTCTAACTCCGGGGCAACCACAGGTTTCCAGCCTTGCGCTCTGTATAGCGCCATAACTCGTTTCAGTACGTTTCTGGGCGCAACTTCGACGGGTTCGCCATCTCGGCTAAATAAATCATGAATGACTTGTAGGGTCGCTTCTTTCGCCCACGGCACTGCCTTGGCCGTCGTCATATCGGGTTTTAACACAATGTCGGCTTCGGCCCACTGGTTTTCAATGTCCAGCTCAACGTCTTCACCGGTTATGGTTTGGTAAAAAATGGAGATAGGTAAGTAGGTCTCGTGGGCAGGGTTGAATTTCTTAAGAGGCATGGCCTTTCCCCGCGACATGCCTGCAAGATCGGGGATGATACACTCCACTTCGTCGACGTTCCTGCTTGATCTGTACTTTTTAAATGCGTCAGGAAGGTGTTCAAGCCAATCCGGTTGGTTTGAAAAGTTGGGAGATGCCATACCTATTTCCTTGTGTGGGGATCGTCCGGTGGCCGTGTTTTTTTGAACCTATAGTTCGAATCACAACCAAAAGCTACAGGCTTAAAGCACTTCTGTATTGGCCGGGCGATGTACCTGTCCATTTCTTGAATACGCGATTCAAATGGCTTTGATTACTGAAACCACAGTCTGCTGCCGTATTCGCGAGACTCTTTTGTACTGCGATCATTCTTTTTGCAGCGTCTACTCGAATATAGTTCAAGTAGTCATTGGGCGTAAAGCCTGTGGACAGCTTAAACATTCTCAATAAGTGGAAGTCGCTGAGATTCACCAACGCAGCTAATTCAGAGATGGAAATGGTTTGGTCAAAGTGACTGTGGATGTAGTCTTTTACTTTGCGAAGCGCTGTCGGGCTCAGTCCACCTTTCAGCGGGATGCTTTTATCCAGACAATATTCCGATCGGGATAGCAGGTGTTCAAAGATCGAAAGGGTATTTTGCTCATAACGTAATGGCGATTCATCTGAATCCAGAAACAGGGCTTGAGCCAGCTCTACCAGTTGCTTGTCGTCATGAAAGGTTAATTCAGGTACCTGAATCAGCCTTGGTTCAATATCGAGCGTGGTACTGGCAAATTGTTTGAGTGAATCATCGCTGAAATAGAGATGGGCAAACTTAAAGGGTGAGGTGATTTCCCAAATGGATTGGTGATATTGGGGGAGCAGGCATAGGCTGCCTTGATGGCCAGAGCCTTTGTTGATATCCAGTCGTTTAGACCCTTCGCCGCCTTCTAGATAGAAACTTAACGTATGCACCTGATCGGCATTATAAGCGACCCGATCCACAGTATTAGACCAGTAGGCCATCTTTAGATGTTGATTCACCTGACGTTCAGACAATAACCGAGCGTTGGATTTATCCAAACTCTCAAATACCGATTCTTGTGACGGTAAATCTGTAAGTGGCTGATGTTCTGTCGGCATGCTGTATCCAAATTTCTGATCTCTTTTAAGGTTACGCCTGCTTTTAAGTGCTCTCAAGTCAGTCCATCTATATTTCAGAAATTAACCGCAAGATTGTGCAAAGCCGTTAGGCCAGATGAAATCTGGACAAGGTAATTGTTTTAAATTCTGGATGCTGTGTTTCGAGTGTTCATCTCATTGAATTGTAGGACTTTGGCTAGTCTTGAAAGGAGATGCCACGATAGGCACGATCCTACAATAACGATTCATAAGGTGCGTTATGAAATTCCGAAAAATACTAACTGTGGCGGCTTTAAGCCCAATGTTGATGTGCAGTTCGGCGATGGCTGACACTGCTGCGGCTCAAAAGTGGGTGGATCAAGAGTTCAAAGATTCGACGCTCTCAAGTGCTCAGCAAATGGAAGAGATGAATTGGTTTATTAATGCGGCTAAACCCTACAAAGGGATGAAGATTAAGGTGGTGTCAGAAACTATTGCCACCCACGTTTATGAATCTGAAACCCTGGCAAAAGCCTTTACCGAGATTACCGGCATTGAAGTTGAGCATGTGCTGACCGGTGAAGGTGACGTGATCGAACATCTGCAGCAACAGATGTATACCGGTGAAAGCTTGTTTGATGCTTATATTAACGACTCAGACTTGATTGGTACGCACAGTCGTTACGGGGAAGTGATTGCCTTGTCTGATTATATGTCAGGCGAGGGTAAAGACGTGACCTTGCCGACCTTGGATATTGATGACTTTATTGGTATTGAATTTACCAAGGGTGTGGATGGCAAGTTGTATCAGTTGCCTGATCAACAGTTTGCGAACCTGTATTGGTTCCGCGCTGACTGGTTTGAACGAGATGATTTGAAATCCCAGTTTAAAGCGAAATACGGCTATGAATTGGGTGTGCCGGTGAATTGGTCTGCATACGAAGACATTGCCGAATTCTTTACCAAGGACGTAGGTCAGATCGATGGCGTTCAGGTTTACGGTCACATGGACTACGGTAAAAAGCATCCATCGTTAGGTTGGCGTTTTACTGATGCCTGGTTATCTATGGCGGGTGCAGGCGACAAAGGCATTCCAAATGGTCTACCTGTGGATGAATGGGGTATCCGTATGGAAGACTGTCATCCTGTGGGCTCTTCCGTAGAGCGCGGTGGTGCGACCAATGGTCCTGCGGCTGTGTATTCCATTACTAAATACATTGAGTGGCTGGATAAGTATGCACCTCCAGGGTCTCGTGAGATGACCTTCAGTGAGGCGGGTCCTTTGCCTTCTCAAGGCAATATTGCTCAACAACTTTTCTGGTACACCGCATTTACGGCTGACATGGTGAAAGATGGTCTGCCAGTTGTGAACGAAGATGGCACGCCTAAATGGCGGATGGCGCCTTCTCCTTATGGGGCTTACTGGGAAGAAGGTCAGAAGTTGGGTTATCAGGATGCGGGTTCATGGACGTTGCTAAAAAGCACGCCGGAAGATCGTCGTAAAGCGGCTTGGTTATACGCTCAATTTACGGTTTCTAAAACGGTCTCCCTTAAGAAAACCCTGGTGGGTCTGACTCCGATTCGTGAATCCGATATTCAATCGCAAGCGATGACGGATGTTGCTCCTAAGTTGGGGGGGCTGGTGGAATTCTACCGTAGCCCAGCTCGTACAGCCTGGACGCCAACCGGTGTGAATGTACCGGATTACCCTAAACTTGCGCCATTGTGGTGGCAGAACATTGGTGATGCTTCCAGTGGTGAAAAAACGCCTCAGGAAGCGATGGACAGCTTGGCTAAAGCACAGGATAAGGTGTTGAGAGGCTTGGAAAAGTCAGGTGCTCAGAAAGAGTGTGCGCCTAAACTTGCCAAGAAGAAGGATCTTAAAGGGGCAGACTATTGGTTAGCGCAACCTGGTTCACCAAAAGCGAAATTAGACAACGAAAAACCTCAAGGAAAAACGGTGGCGTACGATAAATTATTACAAGCCTGGAAAGAAGGTAAGGCTCGATAGATAGAGGAAGTGAGCCGTCCTGTTTGATCGTGATCGATTGTTGTGATTGGTATCGATTATAAACCGGGACGGCTTTTCAATGTTGTATTTGAGGTTGCTGTATGAAGGTGTCAGTTGGTTTAAAGATTGGTGGTGGCTTTATTGCTGTATTGGTTATGCTCCTTATCGCCGGGGGAATTGGTTTAAAAGGGGCCGTCCAATTAGGTAATAACGTTGATTATCTTTCGAACTCAGCCTGGCCTCTAGCGCAAACCTCGAATCAGTTATCTGAAACCCTTCAGAAGCAATCTTCTCTGGTTACTGAAGTCGTTGAGTCCATTGATATCGAGAACAGTGATAAGGTTTCGGAACTGAACAAATTCAAGAGCGAAGCGCAGGCCTTACTGGATCTGCTTAAAACCTTTGATTTGGTATCAGAAGATATGATTTCTCAGCTGGATAGTCGCTTTGATACCTTTTCTGGCGCCCAGGAAACGTTGCTTACTGCTCATTCCAGTTATCTAAAAGCTCGAAACGATGCCTTTGATGGGTTTAATCAGTTTGAGCTTTATATGGACTTACTTCAGTTTTATAACAAGCAGATTTTTTCTCTTCCCAAAGTATCTTTTGACGATAAGTGGGAACTTCAGACGTATTTTTATCAGTCTAAAGCAGCGTTAAGTAAGCGCTTCTTTTACCTCCAGCGATATTTAGGCGGAGATGATCCCACGTCTATGCTGGACAAGATGGAAGGTGCCTGGGACGATCTGACCGATGAGTCAGAATATTTAGGGGAGCTTGAGTATTTAGAAAACAGTATTAAATCAGGTCAGTATCAAGGTAAAACTTATGTGGACGTTTTAAATGCTCGCCTTGAGTCCCATCGTGCTCAATTTGATCGATTGGTGGAATATCATCAAGCGTTTGTTCAATCCAAAACGACTTACCTGAAAGAAGCTAAAGAATTTAATAGCTATTTAAAAACGGCCAAAAGCTCCTTGGATCAGGTGGTGGCAGATGAAACTGCGGGCGCTACGGAAACCAAGTATCAGGTGTATCAGTCTATTAGTGTTTCATTAGTTATCGGTTTTTTGATTGCTGTGGCTGCAACCGCAATTTGTCTCTTGTCTGTAGTTAAGCCAATCAAGATTGTTGGACATCGCATGGAAGATATTTCTTCCGGTCGAGGTGATCTAACGAAAACCATTAATTTCAAAGGCAATGATGAAATTGCCCAGATGGCAGAGAGTTTCAATACCTTTGTTGGCACCATAAGAAAGACGGTCACCAAGATTATTGAGCGGGCCGATCACCTAACGGGCTCTGCGACCCAATTGCAGCAGCAAGCAGAATCCACCAGTGCTGCAACCGCTGAACAACGTGAGGGAAGTGAGCAAATTGCGGTGGCCTTGAACGAAATGAGCTCGGCTGTTCAGGAAGTGGCTAGAAATGCTGCTGAAGCTCAAACGTCTACGCAAGATGCAAATACCAAGGTGACCGAAAGTCAGGAAGTGGTTCAGAAGAATCGTCAGGCCATTTCTGAACTCTCAAATGAAATTGATTCGGCATCGGAAGTAGTTCGCCAGTTGGAACAAGAAAGTCAGTCTGTCGGTTCGATTCTGGATGTGATTAAAGGCATTGCCGAACAGACTAACCTGTTGGCTTTGAACGCGGCCATTGAGGCGGCTCGTGCAGGTGAGCAAGGTCGCGGCTTTGCGGTGGTAGCCGACGAAGTGCGTACCTTGGCTCAGAGAACACAAGACTCCACTAATGAGATTCAGAATGTGATCGAAGGCTTGCAAGCTAAATCCAATGAAGCGGTGAGTGTTATGCAGGGCAGTCGTTCCCGAGCGGATACCAGTGTGGAACACGCCGAAGCCATTGATGGCTTGTTGAATGAATTACGAGACAGTGTCAATCAGTGCCTGTCGATGAATATTCAGATTGCTACTGCTGCTGAAGAGCAAGTGAGTGTGACGGAAGAAATTAATCAACATGTAAATCATATTAATGATTTGTCAGGCACGGCCGCGGCAGGTGCTCAGGCGAATATGGAAACCAGTCAGGAAGTGTCTGCTTTGGCAGATCAGCTGACCGAGATGACCTGTCGCTTCAAAGTGTAAGCGCCTTTCTTAGGTCGTTCGAATTCGAACTAACCGCAATATCGTGCAATCTATTTTTCTCTCTGATTCAGATAATGAAATCTGATCGGAGAGAAACTTATGAACCTGTCTTTATATGCTATAACCGTACTTATCTGGGGTACCACCTGGCTGGCTATTTATTTTCAGTTAGGCGAAGTGCCCGTCAATGTCTCTGTGTTTTATCGATTCGCTTTAGCCGCCATTCTTTTACTGCCATGGATGTGGCTGACCGGAAAGCTGCAAAAGACCGACGCGTCTGATCATAAATTTATGGTTTTGCAGGGCGCGTGTTTATTCTCGTTAAATTTTATCTGCTTTTATAATGCTACGCAGTACATCACCAGTGGTTTGGTGGCGGTAGTATTCTCTTTAGCGACCATCTATAACGCGTTCAATAATCGACTGTTTTGGAAAGAAGCCGTGCCTGCCAAAGTGTTAGTGGCGGGAGCAATTGGTACCACGGGGTTGATCCTGTTGTTCCTGCCTGAATTTCAACAAAAAGGATTTTCAGGCGACACCTTAAAAGGCTTGTTACTGGCGGCGCTTGGTACCTATTTCTTCTCTTTGGGCAACATGATTTCAAAACGCCACAGCATGAAAGGCATTACGCCTCTTACCACCAATGCTTATGCGATGGGCTATGGTACTGTGATTCTGGCTATTATTTTGACGTTCACTGCACAGCCTTTAGTGATTGATACCCGACCTCAATACCTTGGTGCGTTGTTTTATCTCAGTGTATTCGGTTCCATCGTGGGCTTTACTACCTATCTAACACTTGTCGCTCGCATGGGGGCAAACAAAGCAGCGTATGCAACGGTGATGTTCCCGGTGGTTGCTCTTATATTGTCCAGTTGGTTTGAAAGCTATCAATGGCAGACATTAAGTTTTGTCGGGTTGGGGCTGACGATGTTGGGTAATGTGGTTATCAATTTTAATAGCATGCCTTCATGGGGTAGTCGCTTGAGTGCACGTTGATAATCACTAAAAGGATAGGGGTTCCCATATTCATAGCTGTTTCTTAAAGCGATTTGCAAACTGCAAATTTAGCTATGAAAATGAGTTGATATCTTTATATAACCTATTGTTTTTAAGGATTAAAAGTGAATTTGGGTTGTGCTTTGCCTTAAAAGCTTATGTGTATAATAAGCTGAGGCTCTTTTATGAAAGGTATAACCCCTCTTAGTCTAAGACGCTGTTCTTCAATACGAAACGCGTTGTTTGGTGTGTCTATCCTGGCACTAACTGCTTGTGGCGGTGGTGGCGGGGGAGGCGCGCCTTCTCCCGCACCCTCTAATACCTCACTCCCTTCGACTGAAAATACCATTGATGTAGATACAGAACCTACTACGGCTTTGGCAGATAACCCAGTCAGTAGTTCAGCTTCATTTGATAACTACCAAACAGTATCTTTTGAAATCGACATGGCGGATTATCCAATGAATGGTGAACGCCGTTTCTTAAAGGTCTATACCTCAGGTGAGATGTTATTTCTGGGTGAGGTTAGTTCTTCAGGCGTTTTCTCATTGCCTTTGTCTCACAAACAATCCCAATCCATCTTTTACTTTGATTTATTTAGTGAAAGTGCGCTGGATCAAACCATTTCTTCGGAGGTGAGCTTATGAAACGTTTTGCATTGTCAGTTGGAATGGTGTTGCTGTCATTTTGCGCACAGAGTACAGAAGTTTTGTCAACGCGATTGGAGGACAGTATAGGTTCCAATGGATCGGGCACCATTGATCTTACGAGAAGTTCAACGGGTGATAAGATCATTACTACCGCTGAGCTGGAGGCCTTTAGACAGGACAACGGAGGTATTCTGGTATTGGCAGTGGATGTCAATGAAGCTTCAAACGGGACAGAAAAATCAGAGTCTCAGGGTGTGACTGTCGATACGGTAACATTAGAAGTGGTTAAAAACGGGGTGACGTATACCTTTAATCAATTCACCACCAAAACTCAAACCTCGGTGGCTGAAAAAGGCAGTACGAATAGACAGATGTATTACACCTTTATTGGCGAAACCGGCTCCAGCCGCATCACACCGAGTACGGAAGGTGATATTTACAACTCTTCTTTTGATGCAACACTGTCTGTGCCAGTGGATATTGATCTTTCTGATGCCACATCAGTGACCTTATACATTGATTTGCTGGATACTAATGTGCAGTTAGGAGATCCGGAAGCTTTTTACGACTATTCAGCAGGCTTCGAAGATTTGGCAATTGTCACATATAACGATGCCGTGTTTCTTGATGACCTTGCTGCCGGGCGTTCTGGTGCCCCTTTAGTGGTGTTAACTGAAGAAAACTCGTCTGTTGGAAGCTTTATTTATTACCCATCTTCGACGGGCTATTACGTCGTGGGCTATGAGGATAATTATCCAGAAAAGGGCGATTATGATTTTAATGATCTGGTTGTCGGCTATCAGGTTAAATTTGGTTTGGATTTGAATGGTCGTGTAAAAACCATTGAAGGCGAGGGCTATTTAGTGGCCAGAGGGGGCTCTTATAATCATGACTGGCTTTTACATATAGATTTACCAGACTCTGCTCAAGCCTCCGGAGAGGTTACTCTATATGATGCGACAAACTCGAATATTATGGCCGGTTATCCAAAGTCAATATCTGGCTCTGGTCGTTTATTAGTAGAACCTTACTCTGACTCCCAGGCATTATTTACCGACCCTGAAGAGGCCTATGTTAATACGCTTTGGTACAGTGATCATGTACCAGGACCCAAGTTTACTTTTAGTGTAACGCTGGATGATGGCATTCCTGCTCACAGATTAACAGATGCTCCATTTGATCCCATTTTGTATGTGCGTGAAACAGGTTATGAGATTCATTTAAAGGATTTCTCTCCATTACTTGTTCGGTCGTTTAATAGTGAAGATGGCCAAACCAGTTTTGTCGACGCTAATGGCTATCCATTTGCGATGGTGGTTCCTGAGGATTGGTTATTTCCCAATGAATATGTTGATCTAGGTGATGCTTATCCGAGCTTTGTTAATTACATTGAGTCGAATAACCAAGATGACAGCAACTGGTATCAAGAGGGTGTTTCTACTGGTATCACTAAGCATAATCGTTCTAAATGGAAGTGGTGATGTAATGTGATTTCAACCTATACCTTTTAGCTTCTTATACACAGCCCCTAAAGATAAGGGGCTTTTTTCTACCTCTGATAAACATCTCTTTAGTCTAACTGTCTGTACTAAAAGAATCTTAGCCGAACCAATTAGTGGATATGTTAAGTGTTGTTACACAGGATGTACTTAGGCATAAGAATCTAGCTGTATGTTAGAGAACGAATGTGAAATATGGCTGTGATGACAGAACGTAACTTTATTGTGATGTGATTCTATGCAGGTGCCGGAGGTAGAGCCAATCCTTGGCGGTGAGAGTTTGGAGCTATGGCTCTATTGAACAAGATGCAGTCTGGTTGTGTGCAGGATGGAATCCCGTTTGTTCAGATGCGTTTTTGAGGGGTAAGTTGATGTGATAGATATTTCAAAGAGAATCTAGCTTCATTGACCAGTTTTTTTAGTGGTCGTCTTAAGCAGCGAGGATCATTGAGCAGCTTTCGAGCACTGTTTAAGTTTCCTGCTTCTACATTGAGTTTCGCCAGATTGAGTATGTGCGCAGCGGTATAGTCGATGATGGATTCATACAGCTTCTTAGGTATTTCGTTGGGCGATAATTGTTGATGAAGACGTTGACTGAAAGGACATTCCTGCTCTGGGATATTTAACTTACACGCTTTATTTTCGCTGTCCATGGCATAGAGGGTGAGTGCCTTCGGACTGTAGGCTATCTCACAGTTGAGTGCAGCCCGACAGAACAGATCCTGATCTTCTCCCATTGCTTCTCCTTCTGGAAAAGTACCAATGCGAGAAAAGGTCGTTTTTTCAAACACCACAGAAGACATCATAAAGGGTAAGTTGCCATTGGAACTGACCTCAAAATAATTGTGCAAAAGCTGGGGTTTGAAGGGTGTTTTTTTAAAGACCACTTTAGGAGGGGCGTAGCTGTGATGATCGTATTGTAACTGATAGGCAGTTGCGAAGACTTCAGCGGAGTTAAAGCGATTGATAAGGTGATTGATTTCTTCCAGAAAATGAGGAAGCCACTGGTCATCCGCGTCTAAGAATGCAACGTATTCTCCTTTAGATGCCCTTATGCCTCGATTTCTTGCAACCGAAACCCCCGCATTCAGTTGATGTATCAAGCGAATAGGGTAACTAATGTCAGAGACATCATGGAGGTATTCTTCGACCTGCTCACTGCTTAGATCTGTGGAACCGTCGTCGATGACAACGACCTCAAAAGGGGAGTACGTTTGTTGTTCTATCGACTCAAGCGTTTCTCTAATGTGATGTTCTTTGTTGTACAAAGGTATTACCACTGAGATCCTGGGGGAAAGATGAGAAGGTTGTTCAGATTGATAATGTATTGCTTGCTCATTCATATATATGTTCCTTATGCAATAGAGTCGTAGTGTCCTCTGAAGTTGAGTGGTAAGGCTTTAGTAACTTGTTGTTCGGATATGACCAGTTAGTGAGTGCCAAATTGATTGCTGATGATCGAGGCAGTTTTGGTCGCTCAAAGCCATGCGATAGACCATTTATCATTCGGCAAGCCAGAGCATCATGTTCAATATCGCATAGCTCCATACTTAGAGCAGAAGGCATGCCAATGCTTTCACACCATCCACGACACTTGTTGTGATAGTTCAATGAAATCAAGGGAGTACCAGCCAAGTAGCCAAGAATGCTGCCATGTAAACGCATACTGATGATGGCTTTGTAGGAGGCTAGTCTTTGCAAAACGCGAAAAGGGTTCGCATCGTAAGACTGTATTCGACAAGGAACGTATGGACGTTTGTTCAACAGAGACTTAAGCTCCA
>Ga0255776_10004867_pt1 | contig 14075 bp, 9 predicted proteins | sample 071ome_19_FD_179974 | JGI IMG/M metagenome (GOLD analysis project Ga0255776, IMG submission 179974) | Coastal salt marsh microbial communities from the Groves Creek Marsh, Skidaway Island, Georgia - 071413AT metaG (version 2) | ecosystem: Environmental > Aquatic > Marine > Intertidal zone > Salt... | reverse complement strand
CGCCAACGCCATTCTCGACGGCACGGACGCCGTGATGCTTTCCGGCGAAACCGCCGCGGGCAACTACGCGCTCGACGCCGTCAAGTGCATGGCTTCCATCTGCCGCGAAGCCGAAGCGTACGTGGACAACATTGCCAGCTACCACCAAATTCTCGACCAACAGCCGATCCCGATGGGTATCATCGAGTCTTTGGCTTCCTCGGCGGTTCGTACCGCCCAAAAGGTTTCCGCCAAGCTCATCGTCTGCCTCTCCCGCACTGGTACCACTTCTCGCATGATTGCCAAGTACCGTCCGGACGCGCCCATCTTGTCCGTGTGCATCAATGCCGAGCACGACTACGAGAGCACCGCTCGCCGCTCCCTCGTCAGCCGTGGCATCATCCCGGTTCTCGAGCCGGCTGAGTGGAAGGGACAGTCTGGTCATCCGCAAGAGGTTATGCGCAACGCCATCATCTACGCGCGCGATGTTCTCGGCTTGGTCCAGCCTGGTGACCTCATCGTCGGTTCCCACCGCATCATGGGTGAAGCCGTGTTGAAGGTCGTCGAGTGCCCTTAAATAGAGCAGGAAACGGATTCATGTATTTGCTAGCAGTTCAATTGAGCTATCTCATTCATCATCTTCTTGGATGCGTCGTCGCGACTTTCTTGACGACCATAGTCCCCGCAAACATTGTTTCATAATGCGTGAGAGGAATCACGCGTTTCATTAATAAATACAACAAATCATTGACTCATTCATTCGTGCGTTTCTTTGCCAATCCTCCTACCGGTATGGTTTAAAATGACAACTCTCTGCTACTAAATATACAACTCGCGAGTTTCGTTTGTCAGGCGTCTTCAAAGACGGAGTCCATCATCATCTTGAACTCAGCCAGACTCTCGACCCCGGCGATTTTCGATTCATACACCGCGTTCTCCGTGGCGTCTTTGACACCGTCCCCAGCGTCTCTCGGGCTCGGTTTCACCGTGGATGGTGGTCGAGGCGTGACATCCTCTTCGTCTCGCGTTCGCCAGAGCCCAGTATATTCATCGCCTCGTTCCGGTTCTGTGAGCTCGAGTATCGATTTTGCGTCCGCTTTCGTGTACTGATGCGTGTACTTTTGTTCGTCGTTTTCCTCATCCTCCGCCACGTCTTCAATCATCACGTCGTTCTTGTACTCGGACAACGACGGCCTCGGCGACTTGACTTTTGGACTCGATTTCACCTTTTGCTCGAGGTCAGCGACGAGACGCATCGTCTCATCGTGCGTCAACGAGAAATCGACAGTCATTCCGCCGCTCGCCTTGGGTGGGGAGATTGGATTCGAAGTCAACGGTTCTGTTCGGGGACTATAGTGTCGCTCTTTGGCGACGCCGATGAAGGCTGAATATGGATCCCACGCCTGATCGCGTTGAGGACGTTCCGCCGAAGTGTCTTTCGCCACGGGCGCCGACACCGGCTCGAAATCAGGTGGATCTGGGCTCTCATCGCCTTTACCGATGGGAGTCGGCATCAAGACGAGCTTTTTCCTCGGCGTGGGCGTCTCCACCGTCTCGGCGACTGCGGACGCTTCATTCGCGCCAAACCGTTCGACTTCGCGCAACATCTCATCCGGTGTTCCCGACCCGCCAGCCGATGAACCGTCATCTATAGATGATCGCAATTCCCCATCCAACGCAGAGCTGACGATATCCTCGCCCAGAATCATCCTCAGCTCCGCCTCGAGAGCGCACACTCGCTCGAGCGCCGTGCCTTTCCCGGGACGCCAAACGCCAACGTCCTCGCCCGTCCTCGTTGTCGTCGTCTCCGAACGCGACTGATTCTTTGAAACACCCGAACAGGTTCGATCGTCACCGACATCGTTTTCATCTTCGATGCGCATCGCATCCGTCGTCGCGTTCGGCGGCGGCGACAAAACTGGTTCTTCCTTCGTGTGCAATGCCGCAACCAATTCTGGTTCCCCTCGCGACCCCTTCTCACCCGTCGCCTCTAACTCCGCCAATACCCGCGGGAGATCGCGCATTAAAATCTTCGCCTGCAGCGCCTCGTCCTCTGTCAAACTTTCAGTCGCTTCGTCGAGGCCCAACGCGCCGAACCGGCGTTGAAACGCGTCGTCTGCCTCGGACGTTAACGGGCGACTCCAACCGTCGCGTTCTTCTTCCGCGATGATTCGAAGCGCCATCGCGCGCGCCTCGCGCTCCATCGCGACGATCCGCGGTGCGATGACGCGGTTTTGGATCGATTCGGGGCGGATCCGCGACCGAGTCCGCGGCGTCGTCTGGTGCGTCGTCGTCACGCAAAGGTTGCGCTGAATTGAAACGTGATTTATTGTTAAAAAAAATACAACGAACGTTTTAGCTTTCACAGCGGAAGCAATCCATCCTCTTCGTCCCAGATGTCAAACTCATCTTTTTCCTCCTCCAACTCGACCGAATCGAGTTGGCGCTCGCGAACGAAGAACGCAGAGGCAAATCTACCCTTGCGATAGCGTCGGGCGATGACGCGACGCTCTACATCCGCGAGTTCGGGTCCGGGTAAACCTCCGTCGTAGCGCCCGCACTCTAACACCAGTTGATCGTCCACGGATTCAACGAGAACCCAGATGTTACCGGGTAAGAAAATCAGAGGCGAGTTGCCGCCTACGATGTACTCACCGCCCTGCGCCCAGCTCGAGGGAGACTTGACGGCCCACCAAGGAACGACGATGATGCCCTCGGGCGCTCTGGCGGCGGCTTCCTTTGCCTCCTTCTCGCTTCTGATTTTCGCCGCCTTTTCCGCTTCAGCCGCCTTTGCCAAAGCGGCATCGTTTGGCTTTTCCTGAGCGAGCTTTTGCGCCGGCCCAACTTCTTCTGCGTTCTCGTCTCTGTCCTCTGGTACTTCGGACAACGCCTCGAGCGTGATGAACGTCACGCCCGAGTCAGCTCTCCAATTTCCCAACACCACCGCGTCCTCGGGCATGATTTCCCCGCTCGTCGCCGGACTCTGCGGACGGACATTGCTCCCATCTAGCACCTCGTGCGTCACAAAGGCATCGACGAGCTCCCAGTTTCGCTTTTTACCCGGCGCCGCGCGCACTCTGAGCTCGACGCGTCTTCGCTCATTCGGCGCTTCGTCCTCCACAAACGCAAAGTAAAACTTCACCTCTGCGCCTTCGACGCACTCTGGCAACAACATGGGTCCATCCGCGTAACAACCCTGAACGATAAACATCTTCCCCATCTGTCCACCGGCGCACACGTCCACAGTTTCCGTTTTTGCGGCGTCCGATTTGCCAAACTCACACCCGGCTTCCGGCCAAAACCGCGTCGTCTCCAACCTCACCCCATCCCCATCTGCCGTCATCGCCCCGCGAGTTCGAATCTGCCAATCGTTCACCCCGACCCCGTACTCTTTAAACGCTTCTGGAACGTACCTATCCTCCAACGGTACGCACGCACCAGTCTTTCCATCGAACGTGGCGCCGACGCCCACGTATTCGCCCTCGTGCGCGCGCGCGAAATCCTCCCAAACATCCTCGGGAGGCCAGTCCTTGTTCGCCTCGAGCGCGCGCCGCGGCGCGCGCACACCTCGCGCATCACGCGTGCATTCACCTCGACCGCGACGCGCGGTTCCCGGGGCTATACGCGCCGACGTGGACGTCGCCAAGCCCGCCGCCGGCATTGCTCTTTTGAAAAAGCGTCGTTCGCGACGATTCGACTCGTCACTCGGCGACGCAGACGCGGGTGCGCGACCAAAGGTGCGCGCTGGGATGACGCGAACCGATCGACGTCGTCGGCGTTCGCGCCGAATCGCGCGAGGTCGCGCGCGCGGGTGTGCGGCTCGTCCGTTTTCGGTTTGTTGACGTTTGCAAAAAGCAACAACATTTGACAATGGAAAACGAGCGATGTTTTGAGTCGTGTGACTTCCGAACGCCCGCGTGGGAGACCTCGACGCGGCGTTCGAGCGAATGCGGGTAATTGTTTCGGCGTGTTACGGCTCGCGCGGGGACGTCGTGCCGTGCTTGCGGTTGGCGGAGGCGTTCGCGAGGCTCGGCGCGGATGTTCGCGTGCTCGCCAATCCAATGTATGCGAGCGAGGCGAGAAACGACTTGCGGTTTGTTGGGGTTGGCAGCGCGACAGCGTATGAGGAAATGTTAAAAGGAAATGCGTCGAGGCGAGGTGTGCGAATGTTGGTGCGGTACTGGTTGTCGCACTTGGATGAACACACGGGAAAACTGATTGCGCTGTGTCGCGAGCGTTCGGGCGAGAACGAGGAAGAGGACGTCGTCGTTCTCGCGCACACCCTCGATTTCGCCGTGCGATGCCTAGAGGAGCACAACGAGCGATCGAATGAATTTAAAACTTTGAGGTTTTACTCAATCGTGTTGTCTCCGGCGCTCTTGCGAGGAGGGACTCGAAGGATTCCGCCGTACTTTGCAGGCGCGATTGTGCGTTTTGAGACGCAATGTGGCGTTTTGAGACGATTCGCCGAGCGTTTCGCCGATTGGCTCGTGGACAGCGTCTTCGCTCCAGCCCTCAATTCATTTCGATCTCGGGTCTACGGAATCAAAACGCCGGTGCGAGGAGTGTTTCATCGATGGTTTCTGACTTCGAACGTTCTTGCCATGTGGCCCGCGTACTTCGAGGCGACGACGAGCATGCAGGTGGACTTTCCGTCGAGCGATGTATCCAAAGACTTGAGTGGTGATAGTACTTTTCGACGCGCGATTGAATTCGTGAGGAGAGATTCGCGACCCTGCGTCGTTTTCGTATCCGCGAGCGGGAATCCTCCTCACGCCAAGGTGTTCTTTCGGCTCGCCTGTCGAGCGATGTCGCGCTTGACGTCCATGAAGGCCATCATGCTGACGAAACACAAAGATGGCATTCAAAAATTGATTCCCGAAAACGTTAAACTGTTTGACTTTGTCCCACTCACGTCTCTCTTGGCTCATTCTTCGATGGCTGTCCCGACGATGGCGGTCCATCACGCTTCCATGGGCTGCATTGCGGCGACTGTTCGCGCCGGTGTGCCGTCACTAATCGTGCCAGCGGTGCTCGACCAGCACTACAACGCAGACGTATTGAAAGAAATGGGTATCGTACGCGTCGTGAAGATGTCGAATTTGAGTCGTAGACTTCTCGTACGTGAGATTCAGGCCACGATGACGAGCGAATCTGTCGCCAAATGCGTGGCGAGCGTGACAAAGCGAGCCAACGAGGATACTCGATCCGCAGAGGAGCGAGCGGCGAGTTTGATCACAAAGTGCAGTACAACTCAAATAGGATTCTAACAAACCAACTAACTATTCTAACTAAATCAACGAGACGACAACGTCGTCGTCGTCGTCGTCGTCGTCGTCGTCACCATCGCTCTCTTCTAATTCGTCCTCGACGTTTGCAGCCCAAGAACGAACTCTCGCACGCTCCTTCACCTTGCGCTCGGTTGATGTGATTAGATCCCTCTTATTGCCCGAAGTGACAACTTCACCGTCGTCCTCTATCACGACGCTAGGTTTGGGCGTTTTGGGATCGGGATTCTGTGAGAGCGTCACTTCCGTTTGCTGACCGGCGCACAGCGCGGCGCCCCACGAATGTACGAGGACTCCGCACTTTGCGCAAGGACCGTGCTTTGGAATCAACTGACTCGGCCAACTCAATGTTTCATCACCAGCAACCTTGAAAAAATGTCGCGCCAAACACGTCGCGTGAAACCTCGCACCGCACGTCGGACATCCGACGCTTCGATCGAGCCGAACGATTTCTCTACACATCTCCACCCCGCACCGTACGCCACCGACTTGCGCCGACATCGAAACACTCGGAGTCGCCACTCCACCATCCGCACCAACGTTCAAATCTCGTTCGTGAAGCGTGACGCTCTCGCTCTCACCGCCCTCTGAGCTGTTATCTGGCGCACTCATCGCCACTATGTTTTCCAAGTCTCTCGTCGTGCTTTTACGCACCGTCACGTGCGACGGTATCCTACCTCTATGTCGTTCGATTAATTCCTCCGCCTTATCGCTCATACAGTGCACCGTCAGCGACATGTGTCTCCACGGCGCAATCTCCAACATCAAACACATCAACTCTGCCTTTTTCGCCGGCGCGATGGATCGATCCGTAATCTTCGCTCGCTCTGCCGCTTCCCGCGTCGCTCTGCTCCTCGCCGGGTTTTGCCACGCCCACTCAAACTGCAGCGCCTGCGTCTTCGACGCGAACCCAGAGACGATGAGAATCATATCGCACGGTCTCATCAGCGACGTGTACCTCGCACCGTTCGCGATGACGCCGTTGTGTTGCGCCAGTCTTCTCGGTGGGTCGTTGGTAAATCCAACGTAGGATCGTCCCTTCTTCGATGGGTCGAGCGATACGACGAGATAACACGCGAAAAACGGACGAAGCGGCGTCGACGACGACGGGTCCGGGTGCGCGGAGGACGTCGCCCCACCACCGGGGCGTCGCGGCGCCATGGCGCGGCGCGGTGTGTGGTCAATTCGAGCTGCGATTTAATTCAAAAGTGTCCAGCTGTCGTTTGGGCGCATTTGAACGCGATGATATGCTTACAATGACGAATTCGACGCACCTAGGAAGAAGTATCTAATGCGCTGGATATGATGCGGGTACTCTCGGCGTTGTGAATGGCGAAAGACCCGGTGGCGGCGGACGCGGCGGATGGACGACCAATGTATCGCGTGTCGGATTGGTTGTTTAACCGTCTGGCGGTGGCGCGCACAGTGGTGGCGACGCGCGGAGCGACGAATGACCAGTAACCCATATTTTTTGGTTCCTCTTGCGCCCAGACGATCTCAGCCGTTGGATACCGCTGTAAACGTCTCGCGAGCGCGTCGTGTGGGAACGGGAAGAGCTGCTCGAGACGCACGAGGGCGACGTCAGAAATTTTCTTAGCCGCTCGAGCGCGCGCCAACTGGTAATAAATTTTACCAGTACATAATACGACTCGTTTGATCTCGTTGTTCGGCTTGAGAGGGATGTTTGCGTGACGCGTGACGTCGTCCCCTGCGTCACCGTCTGCGATAACTCGTCTGAAGGATGACTTTGGCGCGAAATCGAGTAATTTTGACGCGCAGTGCTTGTGGTGAAGCAACGTCTTTGGGGTGAGCACGACGAGCGGCTTCATGTAAGGGGAACTCATTTGTCGACGCAGCGCGTGGAAGTATTGAGCAGGGGTGGATGGTTGCACCATGATAAAATTGGCGTCGGCGGTCACGCTCGCCCTCGCTCGACGACGCATGTACCGCACCCAATCTCGTCGATGCACCTTGCCGCTCGATCCGAAATACGTCTCGATGTCGTCCCACATGCCTCCTTTATCATCTTGAAGCGGCACTTGTGACGCGTTCTCCGACCCTCCCCCTTCAATATCAGACCCCGTAGATTCAATCATGGAGCGGATGTTTTCCAAATTTATGTAATCCTTCTCATCCGGTCCCAGAGCGGCGAATGTGCGCTCGGCGAGCGCGACGTCGGCTTCGGCGTTACCTGGAAGCGAGTCTGGATCGTCATTCGCAGCGGCGAGCCATCTTTCCGGCCTCGCAGAAGAGTGATCCGGACCCTGACCCTCATAACCGTGCGGAAGCAAAAGAACCAAGTTACTTTGTTGTCCCCAACGCTCTTCTCCAGAGCATATAAACTGATCTATGATCACTTGGGCGTTGTTTGCAAAGTCGCCAAACTGCGCTTCCCACAGCACCAACGCTTCTTTACCCGCTTCGACAGAAAAACCGTATTCAAAGCCTAAAACTGCGTGTTCGCTCAGAGGCGAATTCGCAGCTCGAAACTTATCCTGCGGGCCGAGTCCAATGTTATCCAGAGGAACGTGTTCGAGCGAAGTGCGATTGCAATAAACCGCCGCGTGGCGTTGATTGAAAGTACCGCGAACGCAGTCTTGCCCACTCAGACGAACGTGGGCGTGTGATCCGATTGGATTACCTTCGTCGTTCTCTCCCGTCCACCACGCAACGTGATTCTCCCAACGCTTTTCACACGGATGCATAAGCAATGACGCGAACGCAAAGGCTTCGGCGGTGGCCCAATCGATGGAACCGGTACCCGCTTGAGCGTCGGGCCCCACCGCGCGTCTTCGAGCGTCAAACATGGCCTTCACGTGCGGGTGCAACTCAAAATCTCCCTCTTGAGGCGCCGCCGTGAGAGAGTCACATATGTTTTTCAACGCGTCCATCGGTATGCCGGTACCGGCTGCGGTGACCCTGGCTTCTCTACCAGATATGCCCCTAGCCATGGAAAACGTCGAGGCGAGCCATGACTTCGTGTTCTGAACAAACGCGGCGTGCGTCGCGCTGTCAGCCTCTAGTTCATCGTTGATTTCGGTTCGCATTTTACACAGCTCGTCGTTACTCAGCACGCCCTCCGCGACGCATGCGTTGGCGTACGTCGTCGCAACTCTAGGTGTGGCTTCTATGCGGCGCGACATGAGTGGAAGAGTGATTGAAGGGTCATCCAGCTCGTTGTGACCAAACCGTCTGTAGCACACGTAGTTGACGACGACGTCAGATTGGAACTCGGCTCGGTAATCCGCAGCGAGCCGCATCGCCTGCACGACCGCATCTGGGTCATCACCGTTCACGTGGATGATCGGAGCGCCGTAGGCCTTTGCGACGTCACTCGGGTGAGGACTAGAGCGGGCGCGACGAGGAACCGTCGTGAAACCGATTTGATTATTCACCACCACGTGTACGGTGCCACCCGTGGTGTAATCTGGCAAATCTTGCAGTTGCATCACCTCTGCGTTCTGACCGAGACCACAGAAGGACGCGTCACCATGGAGAAGCAATGGCAAAACCCTCGACCGCGCCTCGGCGCCTTGACTATCCGGATCCATCCTAAACTGTTTCGCCCGCGTGATGCCGCTCACCACAGCGTTGACCATTTCTAAATGACTTGGATTTGGCACCAAACATAATTCAATCTCGCGCTTCTCATCAGCGCCTATATCTATCTTTGCCGTCGCACCGAGGTGATACCGCACGTCACCTACTAAGAATGAAGACTTATCGTCCACTATCTCTGCGCAAATGGCTCCGAGCGGCTTGCCAAAGACGTTGTGCAGGACGTTGAGTCTACCTCTGTGCGCCATACCGATAACCACCACGTCCACACCCTGCGTCGAAGAGCGTTCCACGAAAGCCTTCAGACCAGGTATGAGACTCTCCGCTCCTTCCAAGCCAAACCTCTTAGCCGATGGAAACTTGGTCGCGAGAAACGATTCGAGATGGTCCGCTGTCAACAGTCTCGTCAGCGTTCGTCGCTTCTCATCCGCACTTGCCTGATGCGGACCCGATTCCACCTCTTGCCTGAGCCATCGCTTCTTATCCTTGCTCGTCAAGTGATTACACTCCACGCTCAGCGTTCCGCAGTACACGTCTCTCAGTCTTTCAAATAATTCAGCCGCCGTCCAGCGCGTCTTTGCGCGCTGTCCCGTCGGGTCGAGCGTGGCGGAATCCTCTCCGAGATAAAACTCCCTGTCTGGCGACGCATCTTTGAGCCCGAGATACGCCGGCAGCGATACTTTCCTTCCCCTAATATACAAATGATCGGGATATCCCGTCAAAATGGCGTGAATATCCCGCGCGTCCGACGGCGTCGTCGCCTCCATCGTCTCGAACCCCTTTACTATTGGCCCCAATGACCGACCCAAAGGATCCAACGCCGCCGTGAGATGACCCCTGGACCGAAACGCCAGCGTCAAATCGTGTAAACGAAGCGCATCTGCGACGTCCCGATCCGCTTCCGCCGCGAAACCGCGCGCGCGAGCGCGAAGAGGAGCGATTATCTCACCCGCATGCAACGCGAGACAGTTACGGTAACCGCTCGGCATCCGTGGGTCCAACGCCGCGCGCGAGAGCGCGCACGTCACCACGCGTCGGCGCATGTCGATGGAATGCGATGCGGTTTCGAGTCCTCGTCGGCGTTCGCGCCTCGGCGCCTCCCCGTACGCTACTGACCGACCGACCGACTCTGGCGTGCGTGAATTTTCCAGCACGGCACTCAGCGACGCTTCATTTCATGCATCCGACGTCACAGAAAGGGGACGTCGGGCAGACGGACTCGGCGTCTGCGCGTCGCAGGGCGTCCTCGACGTCCTCGACGTCCTCGACGTCCTCGCTCGATACCGCGCGAGACGATCTCTTCGCGTCCGCGTCCGCATCGTGGAGCCGATTAGAACAAGAAGAAGATGCCGATGCTGGACGAGTCGGTGCGTCTTCAGAGACGCACATCGATGTCGCATCGACGGTGGACTTTGCCCAAGCCGAACGCGAGATCGCGAGACTCGCGCACGAACCCTCGCTCGGGCGCTATTACGTCGCCAAGCACGCGAAATCGCGCGCGTTGGACTTTACGAAGCACGCGCTCGACGCGCGCGAGCGAGAATGCAGAGACGCTCGACGCGCGCGTCTCGCCGGTGATTTCGCCTGCGATGCCGTCCAGGCAATGGCGAAAACGTCGCTGACGAACGCGATCGACGAGGCGCGACGATGCGAGATCGCCCTCGCGCGACTCGTCAGCGACGACGACGACGGCGCGTCGTGAGGAGCGTCGCTCGGACATTTGGCAGCCGAGACCATAGAATGTAGTTAGAATAGACGATCAGGAACAGAAACTAGATTCCAAACAGGGAATTTGTTCCCTTCTCACATATGTAACATCAATTTAGATCTGGTAAACTTAAAAGAGAGGGGAAAACGAAAACAAAGAGAGGGAAGAGGGGAGAGGAAGACTCTTGACCGCGGTGCGCCATCCGCCTTTCAGCGACACGCACGACTTGAGCAGCCATGTCTAAGAGAGGTACGTCCGCGACTCGACGCGCGCGCGACGCGCATAAAATGATTGTAAATCATCACCCGATCGCGCGTGTCACCCCCGGCGTTGACCGCGCGCGTCTGTACCGCCGAGAAAGATGGATGCGCCCTCGAGGGCTTTAGGGCTTTCTGCCCATCGCGAACGAGACGACTGACGACGCGTTTCATCACGACTGCGATCGCGAACAGGTGGCGGTAACGCCTCCGGTACCAAGTACAAGATGTCCCTCGGTGTCCCGGTCGGCGCCGTGGTCAACTGCGCCGATAACACGGGCGCGAAGAACCTGTACCTCATCGCAGTCAAGCGTACGTGAAGACTCGCGATATGCGCGAACCCCAAACGCGTGGATCCCGTGAACGCGACGGCGACGACGACGCGACGAGCGCGGGAGAAGATGACGAATGGAGTGACTGACTGTTAAATGTTTCGTTTCGTGTTTTATCTCATTCGCAGGCTGGGGTAGCCGTCAAAACCGTTTGCCGGCTGCGAACCCGGGTTGCATGGTCATGGCGACTGTGAAGAAGGGTAAGCCGGATTTGCGTAAGAAGGTTTTCCCGGCCATCATTGTCCGCCAGCGCAAGCCGATCCGACGCAAGGAGGGCTTGATCATTTACTTTGAAGACAACGCGGGGGTGATTTGCAACCCGAAGGGCGAGTTGAAGGGGAGCGCCATCGCGGGTCCGGTTGCGAAGGAGTGCGCCGATCTCTGGCCGCGGGTTGCGTCGGCGTCGAGCTCGATCGTTTAGATGAAGCACAGAGTCGGTTCGATGCGTCGTGCGTCGCGGGCGGACGATTCGTTGAAGTAGATGTCTATCAATAGCCAAATGAAGGTTTGTCCTAATCTCGCTTAGTCCTTTCCTTGCACGGTCTCTCGCCGCGAAGGTGCTATTCAGCGCGCGCGCTTCCTCGTGTGCCTCACTCGACGACGCCGTCGACGCGCGAGCGCGCCGAAGCATCTGAAAACTGAACAATCATGCGCGCGCATTGATCACACATCGTCTACGATGCGCCTTTCGTTCGTCTCGACGCGTTTCGCGCGTTCAGACGGCTACGCAGGCGCTCAGCGGAGCGCACGAAGGATTGGCGCTCGACGAGCCAAGTCTCTCGTCGACTCTCGCCGTCGCTCGGCGATCGATTTATCGATTCGGTCGACGAACGTCGACGGCGAATCGAGTGAACCTTTGAAATCGAGTCAAGTCTTGAACGCGAGCGCGCAGTTTGCGTACGCCTGGGTCGCTTTCGGGTACGTGTTGCCGAGTGCGCTCGCCGGCGCGCTGGGCGTCTCCGTCTCCGTAGTTGATCCATCGCGCGCCGGGATCTCGAGCGAGGACGCGCGCGCGCTGGCGGGTGTGTTGTTCACGTGTGAATCAGCCAAGCTGGCGTCGACACTGTGGATATTGAGCAAGGTTGGCGGCGGCGAAGGCGGAGCGTGCGCGTCATCCAAGAAACAGTTGGAAACAAAGGACGTCATCGTCCAAGGCGCGCAGTACGGCGCCGCAGCTGCCGTTGCGGCGCGTTTGATTGATTTTTCAACTTTGGGCGGTGGAAATACGGTGAATGCGGCGAGTCTCTTCGCATCGGGTGACGCCACGGTGGTCGCGTTAACAGTCGCGTCGTCGTGTCTCGTCGCTCCGTATATGGAAGAAGCCTTCTTTCGAAGGTTTCTCTTTGAAGATTTGCGCCGACGCGTGGGCTCAGATCCGGTAGCGATCGCGATTAGCTCTTTATTATTTGCTGGCGCCCATTTTAGCGTCGATGACTTTGCGTCACTCGCTGTGTGCGGGGCATGCTTTGCCCTCGCAGTGAGAAGTGCAGGAGGCTTTCCCGCCGCCTTCCTGGCACACGCCCTCTACAATGCGTCGGTTTTCGTCGAGACCGCCGTCGCGTCGAGCGGATGACTCTTCACTCCATCATTTTACACTTTGACAAGCGCGCTCGCTGTAATTTATAGTCTTGTATGTTACCTATTGCTCCGCTTCTAGAAGCGCAGAAGTCTAAACTTGCGAGAGTCAAAACGCTCTCAAAATGCTAAAATATTCCCCCTCGTCGACGAACCTCAATCCTTCAACCTCTCCAACTCTGCCAACCGCTCCATGATTGCCCTCTTACTCGAATCCTGTATCTCTCCACCCAAGATGAACTCATCCACGAGCAAGTACACCTTTTGAAAGTTGAACACGAGGTCCAACTCGCACACGTTTGCGAAGAAGTGATCCAACATTTCCACAAACAAGTGGATCGATTCCAGGTGCGTGAGCTCGTTATCGTTCAGATCAACGCACAAAGAGAAGAACAATCCCGCGTATCGTCTGTAGACAACCTTGTAGTTGCGAAACTCGACGAAATTCGTGTGTTTCGGGTCGCGGCTGACGACCAGTCTGTGAACCTCGTACTCGAGTTTTCGCTTCTCTTCATCCTCGAGCGGGACGTAATACTTGGCCAATCTGGTCTTACCCTGCCGGTTCTGAAGGAGTATGAACCGAATCATGATTCGCGAGCGTCGGTGGAGGCACGACGCGCGTCGATCTATGACGCGTCGCGGTGTGCTTTTCACTGCATGATTCGTGCCAATCCTCGCGAAGACGCGTAGGAGCGGTAAAACGCTGCATGCATGGGTTGGATGTATGGATGTGGTTATTTTGCTTGATTTATGCATGGCAAGGTGCTAATAGAGAATATTCATGCGATTTATGACTCACTCTTCGAAGAAGAGATCGGGAACGGTGATAACCTTTAGTACGGCTTCGCCCATGATGCGGTGAACGCCGACGATGTGGTCGCCCGGCTGAACCATGCCGAGAACGTCGCGCGCGTAGATGATGGCGTTGCGCATGACTTCTTGAGGGTGTCCGGACTCTCCCCGCCAAGCACGGTCTTCCTTGAGCGGAACGAGACCGCGGATGGCGAGGGATCTTCTGCAAACTTTATCCGCGCGTCCGGGGAATGCCTCCTCGTCGATGCAAACGTTGATGATACGCATGGCTGGTCTATACTTGGCAATCATTTGGGCGGTATGACCGGTGCGGGAGAGGGTGATGATGAGCGTGGCGGAAACCTTTTGGGCGGTACGAACCGCCGAGGAAGCCAAAGCTTCGGTGACGCCGAGCGGGATGGATTGCTGTTCAAGCACTTGGAAATAGCTAGCTACATCGTCCACGTACGCTTCGGCTTCGCGGCAGATGGAAGCCATGCACTTGACGGCGTCGAGCGCGTAGTTGCCCGCGGCGGTTTCGCCGGAAAGCATCACGGCGTCCGTGCCGTCGAGAATGGCGTTGGCG
>Ga0255776_10004865_pt1 | contig 14078 bp, 12 predicted proteins | sample 071ome_19_FD_179974 | JGI IMG/M metagenome (GOLD analysis project Ga0255776, IMG submission 179974) | Coastal salt marsh microbial communities from the Groves Creek Marsh, Skidaway Island, Georgia - 071413AT metaG (version 2) | ecosystem: Environmental > Aquatic > Marine > Intertidal zone >... | reverse complement strand
GAGGCGGCCTGGAATTGTAGAAATACGTTCTACCCAGGCTTTGTCTTTAATCAGCTGGCTGTTCTGATCCAGCTCTGCGACAGTGCTGATATATGCCTTTTCAGATTCAACGATGGCTGATTTCGGAGAAACGATCATCAGCTGGTTACGACCGGTTAATGTCGTTGCACAACCCGCGATGGCAGCGCTGATCAGAGTAATGCCGATCAGTTTTTTCATTGCAGTAATCCCTGTTCGTTACGAAAGAGCCCAGTTTAGTGAAAGGCGTGAGCAGATAACAGCCCTCAGACAGAGGGGATTTGGCTCTCTTCTGGTATACTCGCGTTTTTTATACGATCAGGGTCATGCGCGTGTTTGCCGGCATCGAATTACATCAAAGATTAGAAGCAGGGCTGGAAAAGCAGTCCATTACTGAAGCGACCGAAGTTCAGGAGCAGGTACTGCCTGAAGCCCTGAAAGGTCGTGACCTGCAGGTCTGTGCAGAAACCGGTAGTGGTAAGACGCTGGCTTATCTCCTGCCAATGATGCAGAAGATGCTGGAAAATGATGCACCGAATAGTGCGACCCGTGCTCTGATTCTTGTACCTACCCGTGAACTTGCACGTCAGGTATTCAAGGAAGCAAAACGCCTGACGGATATGAACAGCCTCGAAGCAGGTGTGCTGACCGGTGGTGAAGAGTTTAAATACCAGGCTGCAGTGCTGCGTAAAAACCCTGAGATTCTGATCGCGACACCGGGTCGTCTGGTTGATCACCTCAAGCGTGAAACCGCGGAGCTCGGTGATATTGAATTTCTGATTCTTGATGAAGCTGACCGTATGCTCGATATGGGCTTCTCTGAAGACATGGAGCACATCGTTGGTAAGTGCTCACGTGAACGTCAGACCATGTTGCTGTCGGCGACTCTACGTCACGAAGGGGTAGGCCGTGTGGCGCGCTCCTGGCTGAAAGAACCGCTTGAGATTACTACTCAGCGTATTCAGGATCAGCATGATGACATCCGTCAGCAGCGTATTCTTGCTGATGATGGTGCCCATAAAGATCGCCTGTTAGTCTGGCTGATGGCTAATGAGACATACGAAAAGGCCATCATCTTCGTGAATAAGCGGACCGATGTTGAGCGCCTGTGGGAGTTCCTCAAGCGTCATCGCAATGGTATCGCAATGCTTCACGGTGAGATGACTCAGGACGAACGTAACTACGTGATGCAGAGTCTGCGTGACGGTCGCCGCAATATTCTGGTGGCAACCGATGTCGCAGCGCGTGGCCTTGATGTAGAGGGTATGGATCTGGTGGTGAACTACGATCTTGCCCGTAAAGGCGACGAGTATGTCCACCGCATCGGTCGTACTGGTCGCGCCGGCCGTCAGGGTCTGGCGATCAGCCTTATCGCGCCCAACGAGTGGAATCTGAAAGCAGCGATTGAGCGCTACCTACAGCAGGAGATGGAACCTCGTACGATTAAAGAGCTGAAGGGTAATTACACCGGTCCGAAGAAGCTGAAAGCGTCTGGTAAAGCGGCAGGTGTTAAGAAGAAAAAGCCTGCGGATAAAAAAGGTAAGAAGCCGGCGGCCAAGAAAGGCCCGTCTGCTAAGAAGAAAGCTGGGCCGCGCCCGTCACGTCCGAAGAGTTCGGGCAACCTGATGGATAGCGAAGGTTTCGCGCCTATTAAGCGTAAAAAAGACTAAGCAAACCAGGCTGTGCAAAAAAAAGAGGCGTTAACGCCTCTTTTTTATTTTTGCCGTTACTGACTTCAGCGGCCGAACTGACCGCTGTTGTAATCACGTATAGCCTGTTCAATTTCTTCGTGCGTATTCATTACAAACGGGCCGTAATGAGCGATAGGTTCCTGAATCGCCTCGCCGGTTAATACCAGGCACTGGCTATCGGTTTCTGCCTTAAGTTCAAGATCGCCGCCTTGACTGGAGAAAACCAGCAGGGGTTTTTCAGGCACTTTCTGACCGGTTTCAATTGTACCTTCATACACGTAAACAATAGCGCGACGGCCATCGGCAACGGGTAAGGTCAGGGTTTCTCCTGCTGGAATAGCAACGTCCAGATACGCAGCCTTAGCTGCGAGACGATCAAGAGGACCAGCAACCCCTTCGCCCTCTAATGTCCATTCACCGGCAATTACTTTCACCTCAGTACCATTAGTTAAGGTCACTACCGGGATTTCAGTTGCTGGTACATCGCGGTATGCGGGATCACTCATTTTGTCTTTTGCTGGCAGGTTGATCCAGAGCTGGAAGCCGTGCAGGCCGCCCATGTCTTCTTCCGGCATTTCGCTGTGAATAATGCCACGGCCTGCTGACATCCACTGAGCACCGCCACTGCGGATTTCACCGCGATTGCCCATATGATCTTTATGAATCAGAGCGCCCTTGCGCAGATAGGTCAGGGTTTCCATGCCTCGGTGTGGGTGCGGAGGAAAACCGCCCATGTAATCTGCTTCGTCATCGGATACGAGCTCATCAAGCATCAGGAAAGGATCAGCCTGACGTTGATTAAAGAGGGCGAGGCGACGGATCTTAACGCCGTCGCCATCAGAGCTTGGGTAACTGCGGATGATGTTTTCTAGTGTACGCATAGTGTGTCTCCTCAATGAGATCACTATAACCAAGCGAGGCGTATGCGGCGAGTCACGACAGCAGGACAGATTGTTCTGCTATCGCACTAGGGGAGGTAACGTCAGACGGCAGACTGATCTTCGACCTGCTGGTCAAGGCCTTCTTCAATGGTCTGGCACAGCAGCTGGCAAAGCTTTGGATCTGAGTAAGGGTCGTTATTCTCATCGACAATAAAGAAGATGTCGGAGACGCGTTCGCCTTCTGTAAGGATTTTCGCTCCCTGCAGCTGCGCGCCGAAGTCCATCAGAATGCTGCCAACTTTTGCCAGCAGACCAGGGCGGTCGGCTGCGATCACTTCGAGAACCGTGCGCTTCAGGATTGGATCATTACTGATGGTGACCTGGGTCGGCACACTGAACTGTTTCAGAACACGTGAGGTACGGCGACCAATAATGGTGGTGAAGTCTTCTGGTTCAGCCAGCGCCTCGCAGAGCGTATTGCGGATTACGCGTATGCGTTCAGGGTCGGTGATAGTTTCGTTGTTCTCATCGAGCACTATGTAGGTATCGACCGCATTATTCTCTGTTTCTGAGGTCATGATGCGGGCGTCCTGAATGTTCAGGTTCAACTGATCGAGTGTGGCAGTGGTCACCGCAAACAGATTAGGCTGATCTTTCATAAATACGAAGATCTGTGTCGCCCCCTCAAACTGTCGGTCTGATGTCTGTCGCACTGAAACCAGTGGTTTTTCACTGCTGCCGTGAGCATCAATTTCACGTACCTGCCAGACGATGTTGTCGACACCCTCACGAAGGAAGTAGTCGTCACCTGGGTCGCCCCAGATATTGCGCACATACTCTTCTGTGAGGCCATAGTTCTGCAGTTGCGCGATGGCTTCCTGCTGAATCTCTTCGATGACATCTTCCTTGTGCAGAGGGTTCTCAAGGCCGCGGCGAAGTGCAGCCTGAGTGTTGCGATACAGTTCGCGCATCTGTTCTGCGCGCCATGGGGTCCAGAGATCCGGATTGGTCGAGTGAGTATCTGACACTGAGATGAGGAACAACATATCCAGGTGATACTGATCACCGATTTCCACCGCAAACTGATGGATATCATCGGGATTGCTGAGGTCCAGTCGCTGTGAAGCGTTCGACATCAGCAGGTGATTACTGACGAGCCAGACCACCATATGAGTATCCGCGGGCTTCAGACCATGCTGAATACAGAAATCTTCGGCTATTTCGCCGCCATTGACGGTATGGTCGCCTTCACGGCTTTTGCCCAGATCATGGAGCAATGCCGCGAGGTACAGTACTTCTTTCTTGGGTACTTTGTGAATCAGGCGTGAGGCAATCGGGAAGCGCTCGCGGACATCGCCAAAACGGAAATGCCTGAGTAGGCGGATCATACGGAAGGTGTGTTCATCCACCGTATATTTATGCAGCAGGTCGTATTCCATCATGCCTACCACGCGGCCAAACGCGGGAATGTATCTCCCAAGAATGCCGTAGCGCATCATGCGGGAAAGTTCGCGAACCACCCGGGTCTTGCCGCGCATCAAGGCCATAAAGGCCGCATTGTTTTCAGGATTGCGGCGGTAGTCTTCATCTATCAGCTCGCGACTGTCGCGTAACGCGCGGATGGTCGATGAGTGCATACCCTTCGAATCCATCTGTTGTGCAAGCATTGTGAACACCTGAATCAGCCAGATAGGCTCGCGTTCGAACAGATCCGGGGTGGTCAGCTGCAGGTAGCCATCACAAAGTACGAAATGCTCATTGACCGCGACCACAGTATTGGAATCACACTTCATGTAGTCTTCATTGAAGTGCATCAGCAACATGTCACTGAGCTCCATGGTCGACAGCTGATGCCGATAGAACTGAGACATAAAACGTTCTACGCCCAGCTGACGCCCGGAGTCTTTGTAGCCCAGGACCTCTGCCACCTGAGTTTGCAGATCAAACAGCAGACGGTCTTCTTCGCGGCCGGCAAGCATGTGTAGGGCGTAGCGAACCTGCCAGAGAAAGCTCACAGTGCGCTCAAGGCGACGATGTTCAAACTCAGTCAGAAATCCGTTGTCCTCAAGCGCCTGCAGGGTACCTGTACCGAAGTGGCGGATAGCAACCCAGCTGATGGTCTGGATGTCCCGCAGTGCTCCGGGAGAGTTCTTAACATTGGGCTCGAGGTTATAATCAGCGCTGTTGTGCTTTTCATGCCGCTGGGTCAGTTCTTCCCATTTTGCATCGAAGAAGCGCTTTGCTGGCCAGAGATTTTCAGGTGTGACGCGTGCCTTGAGCTCATCAAACAATGATGGGTCGCCAGCAAGCGTGCGGCTCTCCAGCATATTGGTAATAATGGTGAGATCACCGCTGGCTTCGGTGACGCACTCGTCGAGAGTACGCACACTGTGGCCAATATCGAGTTTGATATCCCACAGCAGGGTGATGAAATCCTGTAATTCCGCCGCATTGTTATTTATCGCGTCTTCATCGCGGGCAAGAAGCAGTAAGTCGATGTCGGAATGCGGATGCAGCTCGCCACGGCCGTAACCGCCGACGGCGAGAAGGGCGATACCGTCAGAGGTTACTTCCCGGAATGCCCAGAGTGCGCGCAGTACGCGATCAATCAGCGTGGAGCGTTGGCGTACCAGAATGTCGGCATTCAGGGTTGCACGAAAATAGGCGTGGGCCTCGTCCTGAATACGCTTCAGGACGGGTTTGATTACCGGTAAAGGAAGGCCCTTCTCCTGTAGTTCCTGCAGTAGAGCGCCTTCATCTAACTCGGGGAGTGGTGGTAGGGCAGAGGTGCCTGTCACTTCCAGAACTGCTCTTCTTCTTTACGCTTAGTCAGTACTTCAACACCGGTGGCCGTAACAACCATCGTGTGTTCCCACTGGGCTGACGCCTTGCGGTCTTTGGTGATCACAGTCCAGCCATCTTTCATTAGTTTGTTATGGCGAGTACCCAGGTTGATCATAGGCTCGATGGTGAAGATCATTCCTTCTTGCAGCGCCATGCCGGTGCCCGGTTTGCCGTAATGCAGAATCTGAGGGTCTTCGTGGAACTGCTTACCGATACCATGACCACAGTATTCGCGAACGACTGAATAGTGATTTGACTCGGCATGCGTCTGAATCGCATGGCCGATATCACCCAGCTGAACACCCGGCTTAACCATATCAATGGCAAGGTACAGACATTCCTGCGTAATCTTAATCAGACGTTCCATCGCCGGCTGAACTTCACCAACGGTAAACATAGCGCTGGTGTCGCCGTGATAGCCATCTTTAATCACTGTAATATCGATGTTAACAATGTCGCCCTTTTTCAGGATCTTTTCGTCACTCGGAATACCGTGACAGATCACCTGATTAACCGAGGTGCAGATGGATTTCGGGAAGCCGTGATAATTCAATGGCGCCGGAATCGCATCCTGTACGTTAACAATGTATTCGTGGCAGATACGATCAAGCTCACCGGTGGATACGCCGGGCTTGACGTACTCGCCAATCATTTCGAGAACTTCTGCAGCCAGGCGTCCGGCTACCCGCATTTTGGCGATGTCTTCCGCCGTATTGATCGTGACACTCATTCCGCGCCGGTCTTCCGTTCATTAAAGAGTAATGCATGCATTGTACTTGTTGTCAGCACAGGGTTGAACCGCTGATGGCAGTTAGTTACCGAAATGGCTCGGAAACAGATAAAAACTGGCAACAGAATCAGGAAAGTGGTATAAAGCGCCCGCGCTGAGCGCCTTGCTCCGGATGGACCGGAAGCATGAAACGACACACACGCACCGTAACGAGGTGCCGGGGTGCTCGGGAAACCGGGTCGGCACTAAGGGTAGCGTGGAGGCATAACCCCTGAAAAAGGTATATTGAAATGGCACAAGTAAGCATGCGTGACCTGCTGAAGGCAGGCGTACACTTCGGTCACCAGACCCGTTACTGGAACCCTAAAATGGGTAAGTACATCTTTGGTGCTCGTAACAAGATTCACATCATCAACCTGGAGCAGACTGTTCCAGCTCTGAATGATGCCCTGAAGCTGATCGAAGGCATGGCTTCTAAGAACAACAAGGTTCTGTTCGTTGGCACCAAGCGCGCTGCGGGCAAAATCATGAAAGAGCAGGCTGAGCGTTCTAACCAGCCATTCGTTGCTCACCGTTGGTTGGGCGGCATGCTGACCAACTACAAAACTATCCGTCAGTCTATCAAGCGTCTGCGTGACCTTGAGACTCAGAAAGGCGATGGTACTTTTGAGCAGCTGACTAAGAAAGAAGCTCTGATGCGTACCCGTGAGATGGAAAAGCTTGAGCGTTCTATCGGTGGTATCAAAGAAATGGGCGGTCTGCCAGACGCGCTGTTCGTAATCGACGTTGATCACGAGCGTATCGCTGTTCAGGAAGCCAACAAACTGGGTATCCCAGTAATCGGTATTGTTGATACTAACTCTAACCCAGACGGTATCGACTACGTAATTCCAGGCAACGACGATGCGATCCGTGCTATCCAGATCTACGCATCTGCAGTTGCTGACGCAATCCTGGAAGGTAAGCAGGGTGGCGCATCCGCTGATGAGTTCGTTGAAGTAGCAGAAGACGCTCCAGCGGCTGAGTAATCAGACCGGATCAGAAAAAGGGGCTTAGCCCCTTTTTTTAAAAGTTTACAGACAATTTTAGAGATTAAGAGGGTATCCCACATGGCAAACGTATCTGCTGCGCTGGTAAAAGAGCTGCGTGAACGCACTGGCCTGGGCATGATGGAGTGTAAGAAAGCTCTGACTGCTGCTGAAGGCGACATCGACAAGGCAATTGAAGACCTGCGTAAGAACTCTGGCCTGAAAGCGGCTAAGAAAGCAGACCGTACTGCTGCAGAAGGTAAGCTGCGCGTTGTTATCAACGGTGGCACCGCTGTGATCGTTGAAGTTAACTCTGAAACTGACTTCGCTGCAGGCGATGCTAACTTTGGCGCATTTGCAGACAAAGTTGTTGCTAAGCTGGCAGAAACTAAAGCAGCTGACGTTGAAAGCCTGATGGCTGGTGAACTGGAAGAAGCTCGTGAAGCTCTGGTTCAGAAGATCGGTGAAAACATCACTGTTCGTCGTCCTGCAGTTGTTGAAGCTCCAGTTGTTGGCGCTTACGTTCACTCTAACGGCAAGATCGCATGTATCGTATCTCTGACCGCTGGTGACGAAGAACTGGCTAAAGACATCGCTATGCACGTAACTGCGTCTAACCCACGCGTTGTACGTGGCGAAGACATGCCTGCTGATGTTCTCGAAAAAGAGAAAGAAATCATCAAGGCACAGCCAGACATGGCTGGTAAGCCAGAAGAAATTGTTGAGAAGATGATGGTTGGTCGTATCAACAAGTTCCTGAAAGAAAACAGCCTGCTGGATCAGCCGTTCGTTAAGAACCCAGACCAGACTGTTGGTCAGCTGGCGAAAGCAGCTGGCGCTGAAGTCCTGAGCTTCCTGCGTATGGAAGTAGGTGAAGGTATCGAAGTTGAAAAGACTGACTTCGCTGCTGAAGTTGCTGCACAGCTGAAGGGCTGATAACAGCACGGGTGGGGCTCACATACCGAAAACCACCATTAATATGCCGGGCTTGCCCGGCATATTTGTATATGTCTGATGTAAATATCCGTAGAATACGCCAAACATTGTCAGGAGATGGTTCATGGCCGAGCAAAAAAGTGCGAAATACAAGCGAATCCTGCTGAAACTCAGCGGTGAAGCCTTAATGGGCGAGCTGGATTTCGGTATCGATCCTAAAGTACTTGATCGTATGGCCCTCGAAATCGCGCAATTGCGTGGCCTGGGAGTTCAGGTTGGTCTGGTCATCGGCGGTGGTAACCTGTTCCGTGGTAAGGCGCTGAGTGAAGCTGGCCTTGATCGTGTTGCTGGCGACCATATGGGTATGCTCGCAACTGTAATGAACGCGCTGGCGATGCGCGATGCATTGGAACGCTCCAACATGCCGACCCGTGTTATGTCGGCAATTCCAATGAGTGGTGTCGTTGATCACTACGACCGTCGCAGTGCTATCCGTGCCCTGAATCAGGGAGATGTTGTTATCTTCTCTGCGGGTACCGGTAACCCATTTTTTACAACGGATTCTGCGGCTTGTCTGCGTGGTATCGAAATCAACGCGGACCTGGTACTGAAAGCCACCAACGTTGATGGTGTGTATACTGCTGATCCGAAGAAGGACCCGACTGCAGAGAAATATGATCTGCTGACCTATGCAGAAGTCCTTGAAAAACAACTGGGCGTAATGGACCTGACCGCTATTGTTCTGGCGCAGGATCACGACATGCCATTACGCGTGTACAACATGAATGAAACTGGTGTGCTGGGTCGTTTAATGACAGGCGGAGAACACGGCACCCTGATTGTAAGTGGAGAAAATGCATGATTAACGAAATCCAGAAAGACGCCGAAGATCGTATGGGCAAGAGCGTTGCCGCTCTGGTAGATGCCTTCAAAAAAGTGCGTACTGGTCGTGCCAATCCGGCAATTCTCGATAACGTGATGATTGATTACTACGGTACGCCAACGCCAATCAACCAGGTAGCTAACGTTATCGTTGAAGACGGTCGTGCGCTGGCAATCAACCCGTGGGAAAAGAATCTGGTTCCACAGATTGAGCGTGCAATTCTGAAGTCAGACCTGGGTCTTAACCCGGCAACCAACGGCGACACTATCCGTCTGCCAATGCCAGCACTGACGGAAGAAACCCGTAAAGACTACATCAAGCAGGCACGTGCTGAAGCCGAAAAAGGCCGCGTATCTGTGCGCAACATCCGTCGTGATGCTAACGGCAGTGTGAAAGACCTGCTGAAAGACAAAGAAATCACTGAAGATGAAGCTCGTGGTGGCGAAGACAGCATTCAGAAGCTGACCGATAAATACATCGCTCAGGTGGACGAGCTGCTGGCTGAGAAAGAAAAAGATCTGATGAAGGTCTGATACGGATGTCGACGAGCATTGACGACTCCAGCGCTGCCAGTGGCAGCGTGCCTCGCCATGTTGCCATCATTATGGATGGCAACAATCGCTGGGCGAAAAAACGTTTCATGCCTGGTGTCGCTGGGCATAAAGCAGGCGTAGATGCCGTTCGTGCTGTGGTAGAAACCTCGGCGCGTGCTGGTGTTGAAGTCCTGACTCTGTTTGCTTTCAGTAGCGAAAACTGGCGCCGCCCGGCGGAAGAAGTCAGCGCACTGATGCAGCTCTTTATCGTTGCCTTACAGCGCGAAGTTAAAAAGCTGCACAAGAACAATATCCGTCTTCGCGTGATGGGTGATCTCTCTGCCTTCTCTGAGAAAATTCAGGGATTGATCGCAGAGTCCGAAGCCATGACGGCGGATAACGATGGCCTGACTCTGGTCGTCGCTGCAAACTACGGTGGGCAGTGGGATATCGCACAGGCTGCGGCAAGACTCGCTGAGGATGTGAAGGCGGGTAATCTCGAACCTTCCGATATCAATGAGCAGACGTTTCATAAATATACCTGGCTGAGCGAATACCCAGCACCGGATCTGATGATCCGTACTGGTGGGGAACAACGTATCAGCAATTTCATGTTATGGCAGACTGCCTACGCAGAGTTTTACTTTGCTGATGTGCTGTGGCCAGACTTCAAAGAAGAAGAATATAAAAAAGCATTGGGCGCCTTCGCGGAACGAACCCGTCGATTCGGACGCACCGATGATCAGCTTAAGGAAACCCAGCAAGGTGACTAAACAGCGCGTTATTACGGCACTGATTCTTGCGCCGATTATGGTGGTAGGTATTTTCTTCCTGCCACTGAAGCCCTTTGCGATTTTTATCGCGATTATCGCCACTCTCGGCGCGTGGGAGTGGGCGAATATTGCCGGCTACCAGAAAAACTGGAGTCGTATTCTTTACGCCTTTTTCGTTTTTGTCTGCCTGTATATCTCTGCACGCTTTCTGCGCATACATCCTGAGTGGAAGATCTGGTTTCTCGGGGCGGGTACGCTTTGGTGGACCATTGCTTTTGCATTGGTGAAAAAGTACCCGGGTGGTACCGACATCTGGAACGCCCGCGCAATCCGCGCATTTCTGGGTCTCGCAGTACTGATCCCTATGTGGGTCGGTTTTATGCACCTGAAACTTGAGCCACATAGTTCGCTGCTGATTATCTACGTCATGCTGGTGGTTTGGGGCGCAGACACCGGAGCATACTTTGCAGGGCGCAAGTGGGGTACCACTAAGCTCGCGCCGCACGTCAGTCCTGGTAAATCCTGGGCCGGTTTCTGGGGCGGCTTTGCGACAACGCTGGCGCTTGCTGTCTTCGCCTGCTGGTACGTGCACAGCCAGATTCAGCCGCTGGATATGATGGGTACCTTCAAAATTCTCGCTATTACGATGGTCACTATGGTGATCTCAGTACTGGGAGATCTGGTTGAAAGCATGATGAAACGTCACCGTGGTATCAAAGACAGTTCGTCGCTACTGCCGGGGCACGGTGGTGTGATGGACCGTATCGATAGCATGGCGGCTGCTGTGCCAATCTTCGCCTTTATGATGATGCTGCTCGACTGGGGGCTGCCTGCATGAAACAGACCCTGACGGTTCTGGGTTCTACTGGCTCTATCGGTTGCAGTACGCTGGATGTGGTTCGCCGTCATCCCGAACGTTATGAAGTGTTCGCCTTAACGGCAGCGCAGCGGGCTGATGAAATGGCCGCACAGGTACGCGAATTCGCTCCGCGCTATGCCGTCATGACTGATCCTGCTGCAGCCAAAAAGTTACAGGCGCTTCTGCCGTGTGGTTGTGAAACCAAAGTACTGACGGGTACTCGTGCGCTCAGCGAAGTTGCTGAAGCGGAAGAAGTCGATCAGGTCATGGCTGCCATCGTTGGTGCCGCAGGTCTGTTGCCAACACTTGCCGCTGCGAAGGCAGGTAAGCGTGTACTTCTTGCTAATAAAGAAAGCCTGGTGATGGCAGGCCCTCTGTTTATGGACGCTATTCGTGAAGGTGGTGCAGAGCTGCTGCCGATCGATAGCGAACACAATGCCATCTTTCAGTCGATGCCTGCCGATTACAACGGCAATCTCGAAGCCAATGGTATCCGCAAGATTTTACTGACGGCATCTGGTGGGCCTTTCCGGGGGCGGACTGCTGCCGAACTTTCTGATGTCACGCCTGCTCAGGCTGTGGCACACCCTAACTGGTCTATGGGTGCAAAGATCTCCGTCGATTCAGCCACTCTGATGAACAAAGGCCTTGAGCTGATCGAAGCCTGTTTTCTGTTTAATTGTAATGCCGATGACGTGCAGGTAGTCGTACACCCACAAAGCGTCATTCATTCCATGGTGCAGTACTGCGACGGCTCAGTGCTGGCACAACTTGGTCAGCCGGATATGCGTACGCCAATCGCTTACGGTATGGCCTGGCCAGAGCGTATCGAGGCGGGAGTAGAATCTCTCGATCTGTTTGATATTGCCCGCCTGAATTTTGAAGCGCCGGATGAAGTAAATTTTCCCTGTCTGACATTGGCCCGTGAGGCTTTCCAGCAGGGTGGTACCATGCCAGCGGTGCTGAACGCGGCAAATGAGATCGCCGTTGACGCTTTTTTACAGGAACAAATCCGTTTCACCTCGATTCCTACTCTGATCAGTAGCGTGATGAAGCAACATCAGGTGATAGCCGCAGATTCTTTAGACGTAATTCTTGCTGCCGACGAATGGGCTCGGAAAACAGCCGAGTCAGTGCTTGCGGAGGGTACTCTGTGACACTGTTGTATTTCATTCTCGCCATCAGCATTCTGGTGGTTATTCATGAATACGGACATTTTTGGGTCGCTCGCCGAGCAGGCGTGCAGGTGCTGCGGTTTTCAGTTGGCTTCGGTAAACCGCTTTTTTCTGTTAAAGACCGTCACGGCACCGAGTTTTCTGTGGCACCGATTCCTCTCGGCGGTTACGTCAAAATGCTGGATAGCCGGGAAGCGCCGGTGCCTGAGCATTTACGTCATCAGGAATTCAACAGCAAATCCCCATGGGCACGTATAGCGATCGCCTCAGCAGGTCCTGTCGCCAATTTTATCTTTGCCATTATTGTGTACACCATTCTGTTCTGGGGTGGTACGCGCGGTATGGTACCTGTGATTGGTGAAGTCGACGCACAGTCCCCAGCAGCGATTGGAGGCCTTGAAATCGGCGATGAAATTGTTGCCGTCGATGGTGATGAAGTGGGTTCCTGGCAGGATGTCAGCTGGTATCTGCTGAGCTATATCGGTGAAACAACAAAAGTGCCGGTGACGGTTCAGCGCCCTGGTAGCAGTGAGCCACTGACCTATCAGTTACCTGTCACTGAATGGTTAAGCGACACCGAAACCCCGGATCCTCTGCGCGGAATCGGAATTCTGCCGCGTATGCCTGAGGCCTCTCTGGAAATCGCTCAGGTGATGGAAGGATCGGCAGCCGCTAAGGCCGGTATTCAGCAGGGTGATATTCTTATCGCCGCCAACGGAGAGCTGATTCAGGACTGGGCGCAGTGGGTTGATCTGATCCGTAGCTCAGCGGAGCAAACCGTCATTATTGATCTTGAGCGTGCAGGCGAGATGCTGACGCTTGAAGCCACTCCAGCGACAATTACCACCAATGGTGGTGAAACGATCGGCCAGATCGGTGTTGTGCCGGTGGCGATCGAAATTCCCGACGACTGGATTCGTACCAGTTACCCAGGCTTGCCCCGAGCCTTTATTATGGGCCTTGAGAAGACCTGGCAACTGATTGTTATCACCCTCGACTCTTTATGGAAAATGCTCACCGGTGACCTTTCGGTAAAGAACTTGAGCGGCCCAATTACGATTGCTAAAGTAGCCGGCGATTCCGCAACCGGCGGTTTAATCGTTTTTGTAAATTTTCTCGCACTGTTCAGTGTTTCACTGGGCGTGTTGAATCTGCTGCCGGTTCCCATGCTTGATGGCGGACACATTCTTTTTTATACAGCTGAACTGCTTCGTGGTAAGCCCTTACCTGAATCGGTTCAGATTGCTGCGGTCAAGATAGGCATGGCATTACTGCTGATGCTGATGATGGTCGCTTTTTACAATGATATCAGCCGCCTCTGAGTGGGCTGCTAGTAGGTTTTATAGTCAATGCGTTTTTTGCTGTCGGTTTTGTGGTTGTCACTGATTTCTTTCTCACTGCATGCCGCGCCATTTGTTGTTGAAGACATACGCCTCGAAGGTCTGCAGCGTGTGTCTGCAGGTACTGTTTTTGCTGCATTTCCGGTATCTACCGGAGACAGCGTCGACGACGTACGTCTTGCCGAAGCAACGCGTGCCCTGTTTCGTGAAGGACTGTTCGACGATATTTCTCTGTACCGTGATGGCGATGTACTCGTTCTTCGTCTGGTCGAACTGCCGACTATCACAGCCATTGATATTGAAGGTAACAAGGCGATTCAGACCGAAGCCTTAATGGATGGCCTGAAGCAGAGTGGCCTCGCGGAAGGTTATGTGTTTAAGCGCGCA
>Ga0255776_10004863_pt1 | contig 14079 bp, 10 predicted proteins | sample 071ome_19_FD_179974 | JGI IMG/M metagenome (GOLD analysis project Ga0255776, IMG submission 179974) | Coastal salt marsh microbial communities from the Groves Creek Marsh, Skidaway Island, Georgia - 071413AT metaG (version 2) | ecosystem: Environmental > Aquatic > Marine > Intertidal zone >... | reverse complement strand
GTGCAAACAGTACCATAAACACTAAACGAAGCAGCTTATGCTCTAGCTTAGCCTGATCATCATAATTCATTATTCACCTTCCTTAATTGCAAATTCTACATCCTGTTTGTGGGCCCCAAGCATAAGCCCACGCGCAACGTCATTCACCGTCGCACCTTCGTATAACACTTGATAAAGCCCTGAAACTAATGGCATGTAGACATCCATCTCTTCAGCTTTATCGTAGACTATTTTCAGGGTATTGATACCTTCAGCAACTTCGCCTAACTCATCAACCGCTTGTTCAAGATTTTTCCCCTGACCAATCGCATAACCTACACGATAATTGCGGCTTAAAGGTGACATACAAGTAACAATTAGATCTCCGACGCCAGACAATCCAAGGAAAGTCATTGGATCAGCGCCTAGCTGAACAGCAAATCGACTCATCTCTGCCAAGCTACGGGTAATCAGCATACTTTTGGTGTTCTCACCTAAACCTAGCGCAGCAGCCAATCCTGACACAATGGCATAAATATTCTTTAACGCACCACCCAGTTCAACGCCGTAGTTGTCCTGACTTGCATAAACCCTAAAGTAATCATTACCCAGCAAGCTTTGAATTAACTGACACTTTTCTTGATTGTTAGAGGCAATCACGGAAGCTGTGAGATGGCGCTTAGCAATCTCCTTAGCCAGGTTCGGACCGCTCAACACACCAACTTGATCTGTAACTAACTCTTCCTGAATGATCTGACTCATTAATTTGAATGAATCGGTTTCAATCCCTTTGGTAGTACTTACAAAGAACTGAGAGTCATTAATAAAGGGTTTAATTTGAGACACAACCGATCTAAAAGACTTACTTGGAATAGCAACAAAAACAACCACCGCATCAGTAACGGTCTGTTCAAGATCGGTTGTTGGCATTAGATTTTCATGTAGATGGTAATCAGGCATATAACGCTGATTTTGACGGGTAACCAGAATCTCCTCTACAGCTTCTTCATTGCGCATCCATTGAAATACTTGATGACCATTCTCTGCTGCAATGTTCGCTATAGCGGTACCAAAACTCCCACCACCTAAAACAGCGACTTTGACTGATTCAGTCATGTAAATACCTATAAAAATAAATTAGAGAAAATAAGCGTCGGTTATGCGTGCTTGCAATCACCTTCCAAGGTGTATACCAAATCTTTGAAAGTTTCTTGATTAGACTCGTTCATACTCATAAGAATTTTATGAGCTTCGAGTACTTTTTGATGAACAATATCTTCTGAACCAACAATTACAGGTAATTCGCTCAGGTTATCTTCATGAGATAAAGGCTTATCCAATATCACAAAAACCTGATGAAAGCCCATGCTTTCTAGAATTCGTGTAATGTCTTGATTGGTAGACACAATGGTAGGAATTAACTGGTGTTTTTTACGTGCTAAAACAGAAATTTTGGCTAATAAACCCAGAGAGGTACTGTCGATGCCTTCGGTTTCAGTAAGATCAATCAAAACCGCTTTTAGCTGATTACTACGACACATAGACTCAAGAAAATCATCAAGAGTCGCGCATAGAGTTAATCGTACATCACCCAAAAATTTTAGAATGTATGTACCCTGATTCTCAGAGACGAGAATTCTACCGTTTTCCATATTACGTCCGACGAGTCAAACTCAAAATAGCAATATCATCTGGAGCATCTTGAATACTCTTGAGCTTCAGCTTATCACAGATACCTTCAATGTTATCGGCACCGGATGCGACCACATCCAACAAAAACTCTTCTTTTTCTAACAAGCTTTTATCACCCATAAGCTCGAGTACACCATCAGAAAAAGTTACTAAAGCGAAATCATCAGAAGACACCTTCAACTCTTGTTGCGTGTATTCAGCCTCTTCAAACAAGCCTACTGCAAAACCACCGTTATTGGAAAGAAATATACACTGACCACCTGATCTAACAATTGGTAAGGGCAAATGCCCACCGATGCTATAGACCAGAGTATCTTCTTTGGTATCTAGAACACCATAAAATATGGTTAAGTGTTTTCCCATCCCAGTCTCAAGCAGCTCTTTATTAATTCGCTCAAGCACAGCCGACGGCTGGAGAATATCATCTTTACCGCTTTTCTTATATGCCTTCCGTAGGCGGATCGTAAGGTTTTTTAGTAAAACCGTTACAAAGGCCGATGATGCACCATGACCAGAAACATCAGCCATATACAAAAGGACTTTGTCTTCAGTAATTCGGAAATAATCAACAAAATCGCCACTTAAATAAAGAGATGGAAAAAGGCGATGTTGAATAACGTAGTCAGCGGCTTCATACTCCTGTCGTGGCAGCATACGTTGCTGAATATGACGGCCTGCTTTTTGGTCCTGTTTAAGAAGAGATATCCGCTCGCGAAGTTCCTGATTTGCAGATTCCAGTTCTTCACGATAGATTCGGTTCTGATCAATCAGCTGTTTCTTCTCAAGGCTTTGTTCAATGGAATGAACCAGAATTTCCATATCCACAACAGGCTTAACAATGTAATCAGCTGCGCCCAATCTTAAAGCCTGAACGACATCAGTCATTACACCAGCCCCTGAGACAACAATGACAGGCGATTCTGGTGACATTTCCTTAATCTCTGAAAGGACAGTCAAGCCATCCATCTTAGGCATTCTTAAATCACACAACACCACATCAGGCTGACAAGAAGAAAACATTGCTAAACCTTCTTCCCCATCTGAAGCCTGATCGACCTGATAACCACTGTCATCAAGATAGGCAACCAGACTCTCTCTAACTGCATCATCGTCGTCAATGATTAGAATTTTGCCGGGAGTGGTCATTCCTTGTCCTTTCCTTGCGAGTTTGTATGAATTTAACTGCCTTTAACTTAATCAAAACAGCTATCGAGCCTAGAAAAAGCTTCATTTGAAGAATAGCACTCTAATCTACAGAAATGATTAACAGCGCACAAATTTAAATAATCTGCCAACTCCATATCTGACAAACTTTGCCCTTTCTTTACAGCAAGCTAAACTAGCAGTATAAAGGAACTAATAGAAGAAAAATAAATACCGGACCTGAGGTATTAAGATGTTGGCTCGCGATTATCAAGAAAAAAGAAATTTCATTAGAATGCAGATGGATGTACCAGCAACCATCACGCTAAAACACGACGATAAAATTATTCAGGCGCGCTGTCTGGATCTTAGTGGGAATGGGATGTTAATTATGTCTCCCGATCCAATTCCTGATGAATCTATTTTCCACATAGTGATATCTTCTACACGACCAAACCTCCCTCCGTTAGAAGCAGAAGTGAAATCTACACGATGCATCGAGAAAGACGGACAATATGAGATCGGTGTAGTAATTGAAGACATCAATTAAAAAAGGGCTCATTTGAGCCCTTTTTTAATGCCTAACTTCTGATGTCGAACCATTATTCTGGAAGATCATCAAAGTCATCAACTGAATCAGCAAATGGATCAGCCACAACACCGTCGTTAACTTTAAACTCTCGAGTTTGTAGATACGCGTCCCTTACAAACGCATATTTATCATCACCAAACACCACTCGCTCAGCAGCAAGTAAATCTGCTCGCTTATCAATAGCCTTCAACGCAGTCAGCCCTAACTTGGTATCAGAATGCAGTTCACTGTCCAGAGGCTCATAACCCATTGGGTTTGTATAAGAGTCCGCTACCCTACCAACACCATCTCTAAGGGTTGTCGGACCAAAAAATGGCACCATCAAATATGGGCCATTTGGCACCCCCCAATAACCGAGCGTCTGACCAAAATCTTCGTCTCTTTCAAAGATTCCGGCATCACTGGCGATATCAACGAGACCAAACATTCCAACTGTAGAATTAATCGATAATCGAGACACGCTTATTCCTGCACCTTCAAACTTAAGCTGCAGCAAATTATTTACAGTATTTTCTACCTCACCCAAGTTTCTGAAGAAATTGGTCACACCCTTATCTGCTAATGCAGGCATCACAAAGCGATAGCCTTCAGCAGCGGGTTTGGCCAGATAAGTATCAAGCCATTCATTAAAGGTAAAAAGTTTACGGTTAACCGACTCCCATGGATCTGGGTTGTATTCTTCTGAAGAATAGCTAGCGGTAGCAATTGAAAAAAGGAAGACGACTGATAAAAAGCGTTTCAATGTTATATCCCTAAACATGACACATATAAAAGTCACAAATTACCGATACACACACTGGAATACAAGAGCAGATGTCTCAAATTCATCGGCTAATAAAAAATATAGCCACAAAAAAAGGAGCCTAATGGCTCCTTCTTATAAGCTTCTGATTGAAACTTATTCTTAGAACTTGTGCTCAAGACCTAGACCAGCGTATGTGTACTCGTCTTTAGCATCGTTCTCACCTGTACCGTAGTACACGTAAGTTTTAGTCTTTTTACCAAGCTTGTAGTCAACACCTAGAGTGAATGCTTCACCGCCTTGACCACCATTTTCCCACTTAGCATCTTGATCAGAACCAATGTACTGACCTTTCAAAGTGAACTTTTCAATTTTGTATGCAGCACTTACTAGGAAGCCATCTTCATCATAAGTACTACCGCTCTCTGCACCTTCAGACGTTTGATACAAAGCGCCCAGAGTTAGGTCATTCCACTTATAACCCGCAACAGCACGGATGGTATCTAGATCTTTAACATCTGAATCATACGCTAGCGCTGCGTAGAAAGGTTGCTTCTTATACTTCTTATCACCAACAACTACAGAAGCAGAAACAGAATCTGCAATACCGTCGTCATCGTCAGCGCCAGTACCTGAATCTTCACCAGGGATAACAGTTGCAGAAACCGTTACCATTTTAGCGAACTTAGGAGAGGTATAGTTGATAGAGTCACTCATACGGTTTTCACCGTCGATAAGCAATTTCATATCAACGATGTCACTGAATACGTCTACTTTACCTTGAGCTTTCTTAAGAGGCGTATCCATTTTACCTAGTTTGATAGTACCGAAACCGCCTTTCAAACCAACGAAAATATCACGCTGTTTGAATGGGCTGTCGCCATCAGCAGAACCATCATCTGGAGCTACTTCAAATTCCATTTGGTAGATAGCGGTTAGGCCGTAATCAAGCTCAGCATCACCTTTGAAGCCGATACGTGAAGAGTGATTTTGAAGTTGGAAGTTATCTTCAGTTGTTACACCAGCTTCAACTTCTTCAGAAGTTTGTACAGATAGGTTGATCTTACCGTAGATAGTGGCATCAGCCATAGCAACACTAGGAACAGCTACTGCAGCAGCGATAGCAAGAGATAGTAGATTACGCTTCATTTTATGCTTCCCATTTATAATATATAAGTGCATTAGTTATTTAGAACTAAGAGCCAGCGCCCTTTCGTTGAAGCGTATTCTTGATGTTTAATGTTACAAATGAATAAAAAAAATATTACATATATATTTCAGCTATATACAAACTTTTACCTAGGTCAGGATAGACCCAAAGCCTATCTTTTTTGCTGAGCGACTAGGAGCAGAAGGAAATTAAGGATAGAATCTGCGCACTTTATTTTCTGTTTAGGAAGTCGTAGATGGCCAGCAAACATAAGCATAAATCCATTTGGCACCCTGCTTTGATTCCATCCTGGATCGTTGTTTTCATTCTTTACTGCATCTCTCTGTTACCAATGAGTTGGAAGCAATCGCTGGGTGAAAAGCTAGGTCGATTTGCCTTCAAAAAATTGAAAAGTAGAACAAAGGTTGGAAAAAAAAATATTGAAGGTTGCTTTCCGGAACTGTCCGAACAAGAACGCGACAAGCTGGTAGAAGATACATTTATTGCTTGCTCCCGAGGCTTTCTTGAAACAACGCATTCCTGGTGGCGCAATGTCGACCCATACGTTAATAACCTGATCATCACGGGCGAAGAACACCTTAAAGAAGCACAGAAAAGAGGAAAAGGCGTTTTTCTAATTGGTGGTCATTTCAGTATTTTCGACATTGCATTGCCGTTTTTTGCAGCCCAGTTAAACAAACCTGGCTACATGTATCGTCCGAATGACAATCCCGTAATCGATCGTATGATCGAAAGAGGCCGTCGTCGACATTACAACATTCAAGGCTTTGATAAATTCCACCTTAAAGACATGATCCAATACATGAAAGAAGGCGGGTCCGTTTGGTATGCCCCAGATCAGGACTTTGGTCGAAAATGCGAAGTATTTGTCCCCTTCTTCGGAGTGAATGCAGGTTGCATTACCACCCCTAGCTGGATTGCCAGAGAATCAGAAGCCACTGTTATCCAGGTAAGTCAGTTCAGACACCCAAATGGGCAATATGAAATTTGCTTCTCACCGATCCTTGAAAACTTCGGACAAGATGAAGAAAAGGATGCAGCGGACTGGAACCATCACCTTGAAACTGCCATTCGAAAACATCCAGAGCAATACCTGTGGCTGCATAAACGCTTTAAAACTCGTAAGCCCGGTGATGACCCTTTCTACTAAGCTTTAACAGCACCTTGCTTTAATTAATTTTTTAATGAGGGAAGCCATATCTTCCCCTTTTTCATTCAGCGGAATATCCCTGTGTCAAAACAAACAATGTCAAAACCAAGCTTTAACGAACTGGACTTACCACAAAATGTCATCTCAAATCTGAATCAGCTTGGTTATAAGACCATGACCGATATTCAGGCCATGAGTCTGCCTGAAACCCTGAAAGGAAAAGACCTGATCGGTAAAGCGAAAACCGGCAGTGGTAAAACAGCCTCTTTTTCTATCCCAATGCTGCTAAAACTCAATCCTCGTTATTTCGGTACACAAGGCTTAGTTCTTTGCCCTACCCGTGAGTTAGCAACCCAGGTTGCGGCAGAAATCAGAAAACTTGCTCGATACCAAGCTAACATCAAAGTGATCACTCTATGTGGTGGGCAGCCTATCGGCCCCCAGATTGGCTCTTTAGAGCACGGAGCCCACATTGTTGTCGGCACCCCTGGCCGTATCAAGGATCACTTAAGAAAAGGAACCTTACGACTCGAAAGCATTGAAACCTTTGTCCTTGATGAAGCCGATCGAATGCTGGATATGGGATTCTTTGATGAGATCAGTCATATCGCCAGTTTTATGCCTCGTAAGAAGCAAACCTTGTTATTCTCTGCGACTTTCCCGCCAGACATTGAAAAGTTCAGTAAAGAATTCCAACACAAGCCAGTTAGCATAGAAGTTGAGAGCAGCCACTCTCAACGTAATATCGAACAAGCTTTTTATAAAGTAGAAAAAGGGGTTGAACACAAAAACAAAGGCTTAGTGAGAGTTTTGAGAAACTTTCAACCAAAACAAGCCATTGTGTTCTGTAATACCAAGCAAACCTGTAATGATGTTGCTGACTATCTTAAGCAGTGTGGCTATTTAGCGCTTTCCTTACAGGGCGATATGGATCAAAGAGAACGAGACCTCACTCTGGTTCGCTTTGCAAATCAAAGCGCCCATATCCTGGTGGCTACTGATGTCGCTGCACGCGGTATCGATATCGCAGGTCTTGATGCGGTTGTGAACTATGACTTACCTCGAGATCCTGAAGTCTACGTCCACAGAATTGGTCGCACCGGTCGAGCGGGTGAAAGCGGTCATGCATTCAGCCTGTATCTAGGTTCTGAAAAGATGAAGTATGACCTTATTAACAGCATGCAAACCGAAACCATCGAGATTCTTGCTATTGATACGTTAAAAGAGCACGGTCCTCGTCCGGATAAGACTGAAATGGTCACTCTAGGTATCGACTCTGGTAAAAAACATAAACTGCGTCCTGGTGATATTTTGGGTGCACTCACAAGGGATGTCGGTATTCCAGGAAACAGCGTAGGTAAAATCAATATATTTGATTTTGTCAGCTATGTAGCCGTCAAACGTTCTGAGGCCAGAGCAGCTCTGAATGGTCTTAACTCCGGAAAAATCAAAGGTAAGAATATTAGAGTAAGAAGGATCTGACCCTTCAGCAGGCTTTTTATCCCAAAGTAGTGCACAACCCTTCATTTCGCACCATTTTTTATCAAAATAAAGAGGCTGTTTTGTGCAAAATGTGGTAGATTCGCGCACGCAAAATTTATCCATGGCGGCCAACACCAATAGAGGCCGCTGAACACTTATTCGGAATAGAATAACCATCAATGAAGTACTTCCCTCTATTATTGATACTATCCCTCTTCCCGGCACTGGCCACAGCCTCAGTCAGTGCGGGTGACGTGCTTGATCTTACCTACAGTTGGACAGGCTACATATCCATTGCAATATTTGCTTTTGCTTATATTTTAGTAATTTTCGAAGAACAAATTCACATGCGTAAATCAAAGCCTGTTATGCTTGCAGCAGGTTTGATTTGGCTAATTATCGCTATCACTTATTCCAGCCATGGCAATCCACATGCGGTTGAAGGTGCGATACGCCATAACTTCCTTGAATACGCAGAGCTATTCTTCTTCTTACTGGTAGCAATGACCTACATTAACGCCATGCTGGAGCGCGGTGTTTTTGAAGAGCTAAGATATTGGCTGATTCATAAAGGCTTCAGCTATCGAGCCCTGTTTTGGATTACAGGTATTCTTGCCTTCTTTATTTCTCCGATTGCGGACAATCTGACCACCGCACTTATCATGTGTGCAGTGATTATGGCCGTTGGCCAGGATCAGCCTAAATTTGTAGCGATTGGTTGTATTAACATCGTAGTGTGCGCTAACGCTGGCGGAGCATTCAGTCCGTTCGGTGATATCACCACACTTATGGTATGGCAGAAAGGTATCCTGCAATTCCAGGAGTTCTTTGCGCTATTTATTCCTTCTGTTGTAAACGCAATCATCCCTGCATTCGTCATGCAATTTGCCATCCCTACCGGTAAACCAGAAGTCGGCGAAGATAAATCTCATGAGTCAGCCATTAAAGATGGCGGCCTAGTAATCGTTTGTCTTTTCATCGCAACCATAGTCACAGCGGTTAGCTTCCATAACTTCCTACACATTCCACCAGTATTTGGCATGATGTTAGGTTTGGCTTATCTAAAACTGTTTGGTTTTTATCTTAAGAAAAATGAAACGCACCATGACTTTGGACCTGAAAATCCACCGGGTGCCGATACTGACCCGAAAAACTTCGACATCTTCAACAAGATTGCTCAAGCTGAATGGGACACACTATTCTTCTTCTACGGCGTGATTCTGGCTGTTGGTGGTCTGGGCTTCATTGGCTACTTAAGCATGACCTCTGAGTTCTTCTACGGCGAGTTAGGCCCAACCGTTGCCAATACTCTGGTAGGTGTTCTTTCTGCTATCGTAGATAACATCCCGGTAATGTTCGCAGTATTAACAATGAATCCTGAGATGTCTCATAACCAGTGGCTTTTGGTGACACTAACTGCTGGCGTAGGTGGTAGTTTGCTATCTATTGGTTCAGCGGCTGGCGTTGCTCTTATGGGTCAAGCACGTGGCTATTACACTTTCTTCAGCCACTTGAAATGGACTCCAGTAATTGCTCTTGGTTACGTTGCAAGTATCGGAGTTCACTTCTTGGTAAATGGAGGCTGATCAACGCTGATCTTGCCTTTGAAGTAGGTAATAAAAAGGTCTGGCTAATCACCAGACCTTTTTTAATTCTCACCCTGTCTCATCCCGAGACAATTTCTTACGGGTTAACCGTTTTCCAGCACTCTTCCAGACGCTTTGCAGAGACTTTCTGAGTAGTCCCTAACGCCTGAGCAAAGAAAGACACCCGAAGCTCTTCAATCAACCATCGAAACTCTTCCAAAGCCGGATCGTATCGGTGGCGCGTCTTATTCTTATCAAGCATTGCAGAATACCTGTCCCAGAATTCATTGAGCGTATTCATAAAATCTTGAGCTTTTAGTATGTTCCCTTGCAGTTTATCAAGACGATATTCGATGGCGTCCAAATATCGCGGGAAATGCTGAAGACTTTCTTGGGGAGTATCAGTCAGAAAGTTGCGGTAGACTAGCTGTGATAAATGCTTTTTCTCGTCACTGAAAACAAAGGCCGTTGCAAGTGTAAACTTACCTTTCAGTTTATTCGCTATCCCCTGATATTTGAGCATGATCTCATTTAATAGCAACGCCAGTTCACACCCTCGATCAAACAGATCAGCACGCACTTTTTCATATAAATCTTCAAACGCTTTATGAGATCTTACCGACGCATTTTCATCAATATATCTAAGCAGTAGTGCGGTGATGAAATCATCAATTAGGTGATTACGATTTCCAACTGTCGCGTAACATAGTGCCGTCTTTTCAAATTTAGGCAGCTGTTTTATCAGATGTTGAATTTGAGATTTCAAACCCAATTTCAATAATCGACAAACACCAAAACGGTGCTGGTAGTTTGCCCATAACTCACTGTCTGTCAGCGCAACGGAAGTACTGTGAGTATCGTCCTGAAGGAACGGAAAGCCCTTCACAACCACACCAGATACTGTGTATTCCCATTCCTTTGGCAACTCTCCAAAGTCCCATTGCGTCATTCCAGAACGATTGAACTCTTCCGGTGTATCCGACGAGATTTTGAGTTCAGTGGACTTCTCACCCCACTTTTCAAGTAAACCATGAAGATCGCGCCCTTGATCAATGACGTTATTCCCTTCATCGATCAATTGGATATTCATATTGAGATGAGGCTCAACCTCAACTCGCTGCCAATGCTCTTCAGTCACGCGAATAGACGTCAGATAAAAAAGTTGATCAGACATCTGATCAATTAGCCGCCCTTTGCCTTTCGCTAAGCGCGGCAATATTTTCTCAACGTAATCAGGAACCGGCACAAAGTGACGACGAAACTGCTTAGGCAAGCCTTTAATCAATGCTACACAACGCTCTTTTAGGAACGCCGGTACTAACCAATCTAACTCATCTTCAGGCACTTGCTTAAGTGCAGATAAAGGTACTTTTAGAGAAACACCGTCTTCTTCCTTGCCTGGAGCAAACGCGTAACTCAGCGGCAACTTCAGCTGGCCAAAGCTCATTACATCCGGGAAGTCATCCTCTGAAAGAGATAATTTATCCTGGTTAAAGAGATAGTCTTTCGACATCATCAGGGCTTTGTCATTAAGCCCTTGCTCTCCTTTTGGCCCCTTTTCTTTTCGCCATTTCTCAAAGGTTATGTGGCCAGTCACAAACTCAGGAATCAGGCCATCATAAAAACGATAAAGCGTCTCATCGTCCACCAAGATGTCTCGACGACGGGTTTTATCTTCCAGCGCCATAACTTCCTCAATCAAGCTTCGATTGTGCTGGAAGAATTTGGCATTAGTATCGTAATCACCCTCAACAAGAGCGGTTCTAATAAATATTTCTCGACAGAGTGCTGGGTCATGCTTTTGGTAAGATACCTTTCTACGAGGCGTCGTGGTCAAGCCATATAAACTCACTCGCTCAAAAGCAACGACTTCGCCACGCTTGCGTTCCCAGTGAGGTTCGGAATAGCTTCGCTTAACCAAAGCACCCGCCATTTCTTCAATCCATTGAGGCTCAACTTTAGCTACCATTCGGGCGTAAAGTTTCTGCGTCTCCATCATCTCGGCAGCGACCACCCATTTAGGGGTTTTGCGAGCCAATGGCGTGCCCTGACCGATATAGAAGAGTTTCTGTCTAGCCCCCTGATATTCACGTTTTTCTTTTAACTGGCCTATTTGACTTAGTAAACCAATCAATAAGGCTTTGTGAATCGATACATAACTGGCAGGCTCTTTGTTCTCTTTCAACTCCAGCCCTTTGGCCAGAATATGTAACTGACGATGCATATCACGCCACTCGCGCATTCGCATGTAAGAAATAAAATTCTTCTGACACCACTTGCGAAGCTGACTGTTGCTCAATTCCTGACGTTGTTCTTCGTAGGCATTCCAAAGATTGATCAAGGCAAGAAAATCAGAGGTTTCCTCTTTAAAGGCACTGTGCTTTTCAGCGGCTTGTTGCTGCTTATCCTGCGGACGCTCTCTTGGATCCTGAAGCCCTAAAACGCCTGCAATAATAATCACCTCAGAAAGACTACCCAGCTCATGGCCTGCAATGACCATACGAGCAATTCGCGCATCCAAAGGCAAACGAGCCATTTGACGGCCAACCTGGGTAAGTTTTTGACGATCAACAGCACCCAATTCCTGCAAAAGACGATAGCCATCTTTTACAAATCGAGAATCAGGTGCTTCTACGAATGGAAATTTCTCAATTTCTCCCAAGCGTAAATCCAACATTTGCAAGATCACCGTCGCCAAGTTGGTTCGATGAATTTCTGCATCAGTAAATTCTGGACGTTGAATAAAATCCTGCTCATCAAAAAGGCGAATACAGATGCCAGGTGCTGTTCGGCCACATCGGCCCTTTCGCTGATTGGCAGAAGCTTGAGAGATAGCTTCAATCGGTAATCGCTGAACTTTACTGCGATAACTGTAGCGACTAATGCGAGCCACACCCGAATCAATAACGTAACGAATACCGGGTACCGTCAACGATGTCTCAGCCACGTTAGTCGCAAGAATTACTCTACGCCCGCTATCGGACGGATTGAAGATTTTATTCTGTTCTCCACTGCTCAAGCGGGAATAAAGAGGAAGAATCTCAGTATCTCTGTACTGACGGCCTCGTAACTCTTTAGCTGTTTCACGAATTTCCCGTTCTCCTGGGAGAAAAACCAGCACGTCACCATTTCTCGGCCATTTTTGTCCATCAGGACCACCCGTTTTCTCAACCTGCTCTAATTCCTCAAGGGACTGCGCGATAGCCTGATACAAATCGAGATCATCTTGATCTTCTTCTGAAGAAGACAAAGGACGGTACCAGGTATCCACCGGATAGGTTCTGCCCGAAACTTCCACAATTGGCGCATCATTGAAATGCTTAGAGAATCGCTCCAAATCAATGGTCGCAGATGTGATAATCACCTTTAGATCAGGACGCTTTGGTAGAATGCGTCTGATATAGCCCAGCAAGAAATCGATATTCAGACTACGTTCGTGGGCTTCATCGATGATGATGCAGTCATACTGGTTAAAGAAACGATCAAACCGGGTTTCATTCAATAAAACCCCGTCAGTCATTAACTTAATCAACGTTTGATCGTTGGAGTTGTCTTTAAATCGGACTTGATAACCAACCTGAGAGCCCAATTCCACATTGAGCTCTTCAGCCAAGCGTGTTGCTACAGAAGTAGCGGCTAAGCGTCTTGGTTGTGTATGACCAATTCGAGCCTTACGGCCATAACCCAACTCAAGGCAAATTTTTGGTATCTGAGTGGTTTTACCTGAACCTGTCTCACCTGCAATGACCGTAACCTGGTTTTCAGAAATAACTTTCTTTAATTCATCAACACGTTCTGAGACAGGTAAGATCTCAGGGTATCGAATAGACAATGACACGCTTTCTCTTTGACTGCGCAGTGCTACAGACTTTTCAATACGCCCAACGATTTGCTCAGCGGTGAGAGGCTTTCTTGGCTTACCTTTTCCTTGTTTACTTTTCCCTGATACGGCCTTAAGACTCCTCTCCGAGCTTCCCATATCCTCGATGGCTCTTCTCAAAGGAAACTGATCTCTCAGCATACAATTAGAAATCTGAGCTTTAAGTTGTTTGATTAATTCCATCTGAGACATAAGAGATATTAGCCGTACTGAAAACTGATTAACTTGAAGGCAAGTTTATTTAAAACGTTAGTAATAGAACGAAAAAAGCCCCGCTACCTTAGCGGGGCTTTTAGAAGAGCTCAAGTACAGATTAATCAATAAAGATTAAGCAGCACCGATTTTCTTCAATTCTTCATCACGTAGTTCACGACGAAGGATTTTACCTACGTTTGTTTTTGGAAGCTCTTCACGGAACTCAACAAACTTAGGTACTTTATAAGCAGTCAAACCATCACGACAGAATTCACGAACTTCTTTGTCAGTCAGGTTCTTGTTGGTAGTCACAGCAAAGATCTTAACTGCTTCACCACTCTTATCGTCTGGCACACCAATCGCAGCACACTCAACAATGTCAGGGTGGCTAACAATGAAGTCTTCAAGCTCGTTTGGATACACGTTAAAGCCAGATACGATGATCATATCTTTCTTACGATCAACAA
>Ga0255776_10004858_pt1 | contig 14088 bp, 13 predicted proteins | sample 071ome_19_FD_179974 | JGI IMG/M metagenome (GOLD analysis project Ga0255776, IMG submission 179974) | Coastal salt marsh microbial communities from the Groves Creek Marsh, Skidaway Island, Georgia - 071413AT metaG (version 2) | ecosystem: Environmental > Aquatic > Marine > Intertidal zone >... | reverse complement strand
GCTCGATCAGAACCATCGCCAAATCAGGACGCTGAGCCTCAATGAGCGATGCAATCGCGTCAAGAATAGAGCGGCAATCGCACGCTTGTGCGACTCCCCAGCGTCCACTCCCCTCAGAGTCTCCATCATTCGAGGGCATCTCGATGCTTGAGCCATGGTAAACCAATGATCAGAAGGCAACACACGACTTGAACGCTGAGACCGACCAACGACCAGAACATCAGGTATTCTCCTGCAGCTGCGTCGTACTTTTCCGTCCCTGCTTTGTTGACCAACGTTGACGAAGCAACGCCTGCGATGATGTACATGAGGATGGAGAAAACGCCAATCTTGATGCTTCTTGCACGATACCCGACGAGCATCCAACCGGACCATGCAAACAGGCCTGCAGCGATCATCTTCGCCAGTTCAACAGCGATCCAGGTTCCACCCGTCCACTCGCCCATGCCGAGCATACCGAAGACCACGGCTCCCGTGCCCAGCACAAGGGCGAGGTTTCCCATCACCTTCGGCATTCGGGGCTTGTCTGTTTCTTCTCGAAAAGCAGAGTGGAAGGAGGCATCGCTCACGATGTGGCCTCCACCGTCGTTGTCTCCTTTGGTTCGCCACCACGCAGTTGAATCATGTCTCGCAGCGTTGTCAATCCAATGTTTCGAATGATCAGTTCACCGACAATCAACGCACCCAACGAGACGAAAAAGTCGCCAACATCGCTGTCAACCTCAAATCCGAGCAAGAAGAACCAACGGTGGAAAGAAGGACCAGCAGCCACCAGGTAAGCCCGAATCATCCAAGCACGGTGAATCTTGAATTTCTTTTGAACGGCTGCCCTGAAGGCGATGGTGATGGCGACCAGCAACAACCCTCCCCACAAGATGTTGGTAAATCGGAGGAAGGCTTCAAACCGGTGTGGAAACAACACCGTCATGGAAACTGCGGAGATTCCAACCAATGCGCCTCCCGTGATGAAGGTGTATCCGGCGATTCGGTGCAACCGCTTTCGTTTTCGAAGAACGTTCGAGTTGAACGTCAACATGGCGCTGAGCATCATGAAGGACCCTCCAATCATATGCCCGATGATGTTCAAACCACCCATGATCATGTGCTCGACTCGATGAACTCGGCGCTCACACGGGATAAATCCGTCATTCCCATCCTCGTCATCATCATCTGCCAAAGTGCTTGAAGAAAGCCATACCCCTAATTCGGTGGTGTTCAACTTGCTATCGTTGTTCTCGTCAGCGATTTGAAACTCTTCCTGAGCAGCGGTCCGCTCTGCATCGGTATCCCATCCGCCGAGTTCGTTGATGAGGTCATCGATTTCGGCCCACGTGGCGAAGTTGTCGCTGTTCTGGTCGACGTATTCCATGAATTCAGCACCTGAAATTTCATCGCCTTCTGCGTCGTCATCATCAGTGTCTGTGTCGGCGTCTGTGTCCGTATCTTCATCCGAGTCCGTGTCTTCATCCACATCGTCATCTGGAGGCGCCGCCTCATCGTCGTCTGTCTGGTTTTGCGTTGAGTTTCCTTCGTCTGAATCGTTGTCATCACCCTCATCTGCGTCCTCGTCAAGAGAGTCTCCACACGCCTCATCAACTCGGCTTGGGTCGAGAAGGTCATTGGAAGTCGTCGGAACACCCGAGAGCGAGCTCTGAGCCACCAAAGGTAGGGCAATCATCAAGCACAAGAGTGAGACCATCCAAGGTTTGAGTTTGATCGCATCCATTTCTTCACATCCATGTCTTGCCGTTAAGCACGGCTAAAACGATGAACACGGTATATAGGAGGATAGTGGGAGGAAGTGTTTGAACCCTTGAACAACAAAAGCCGTTGTTTTGAAGACGTTCGGTATCTATTCATGGGTTGGGGATGGTTCACCAGAACGAAGTTGAATCATGTCCCTCAGGGTTGAAAGTCCAACCTTGCGAATGATCATTTCCCCCACGATGACACAGCCTAACGAGATGCCAAAATCGCCGATGATCGGTTGGAGGAAGAAGAACCAGCGATGGAAGGCAGGACCTACCGCAACAGCATAAGCGCGAATCATCCAGGCACGATGCACCTTGAACTTCTTACGAACGGCCGCCCTGAGCGCCAGGACGAGCGCTACGAGCAGCAAACCACTCCAAAGCAGGTTCGCAAAGGCCGTGAACGGGTAGAAGCGGTGCGGGAAGATCACGGTCATCAAAATAGCCGCCACACCTACGATGACCCCGCCTGCGATGAAGGTGTACCCAGCAGCTCGATGAAGCCGTTTCCGGTTCCGAAGAACGTTGGAGTTGAACGTGATTGGAGCACTCAGCATCAGCAGTGAACCGCCGATCATATGGCCAACGATGTTCAATCCACCGTGGAGTTTGTTATCCACGCGATGAACTCGGTCCCGGCATTCAAGGGTAAACCCTTCATCCACTTCTTCACCCTGTCCACCTCCATGGGTGCCGTTTTGTTCATCGTAATTTGCACAATCGGTATCCACACGATTGGGATCCATGAGATCGGCGGTGGTAATGGGTGTCGAAAAGGCGCTGTTGGCCACCAAGGGCAAGGCGATGAGGACGCAAAGAAAAGAGACCATCCACGGTTTCAGTTTCATTTCAACTCATCCTCTGTTGTTTCTCTGAAAAACCGAAGACGATGCCGTTTGGTCGGCAAATCGAGCCAGCATGGGTTCTGTTGAACTCTCGGAATGGAAATCGTTGCCCGCCAACATGCCAAGTCCCTTCGCTGTAATAGCGAGATGATTGCCAAGGCCGTGGCGTTGCTTGGTCACCAGTTCATGCTTGACCAGAACGCCGACGTGATAGGAAACCAATTGCTGAGAGATTCGCAGCGATTTCGACAGCCATCGTCCGGATACGGTCTTGCTTGGTTGTTCGCTCATCTCTGCCAAACGCAAGAGAATGCGATGGGGGATGGAATCCTCGACCAGTGAGATTTCAGGCGTGGGAAGTTCTTCGGGAGCCAAGTGATGAGGGATGTCGGCGGTGTAAAAACGAACGAAGCGACCATCCGAACGTTGCCAAATAAGCCCTTCACTCTCGAGGATTCTCAAATGATGCGCTGCTTGATTGTTGCCCATGCCGAGCAGTTGGACCAGTGCCGAGTAGTGGATGCCTTGATTCACGGAGAGGACACCAACGATCTTTCCACGTTGGTAATCGCCGTCCTGCGTTTTCCGTTTCGTTGCGAGCACAAGCCCCAGCAACGCCCACCAGCGTCGTGAAATTGGATAGCGGAGCGATTCCGAACTTGCAAACGTCAATGCTACCAGGGATACGGAAGTCGTTGCGGCCACTGCCGGTCCATAGGTGGCGACCCATTCCCCAGCACTTCCTGGTCTGTCCGCTTCAACCGGTTGAACCGTTGATTCCGGCTGAACGTCGTCCTCTTCGCTACGATCGGTTGTGTTCTCCAACGGCTCGTCCGTCCGGTTCACGGGCTGATACTGTGGCGTTACGCCGAGAACGGTAAAGAACTCCTCATCCTCGTAATCGTAGACGTCCAGCACGTAGACCAGGGCATGGGCGCTCGTTGTGTTCATCCAAGTCCTCAGGTTGAGATCATCATTGGCGTCAACGACTTGGAACTCGTTGGTGTTCGAGAGGAGCACGAGGGCTTCAATTTGATCAAAATCCCCATCCTCCACCAACACATAGTCCTCATCTTCAAGCCAATACAAGTCTGCGTGCTGCCCTTTCCATTCTTGAAATTCATCGTCCTCTGCTTGCATGAAGAAGACATCCTCGTATTCGACCATCAGGTATGCAGCGATCAAACGGTTGATGCTGTTGGAGGAGTTCAAAATCAACAACGGATCTTCATCCACGATATCAAACCATCTTTCCTCCTCGTCAGCGACGTGCTCGCAAAAGACGGTGGCGTTCTCCATGCCATCCGGTGCCAGTGCATGTTGCCAATCCACCGTCCATTGTTCCGACATTCGAGTTTCATCATCGTACCATTCCACATCAACGAGACTGACGTTGGTTGGTGAAAAGGTGAACACCACCTCTTCATGTTCATCCCAAAGGGAATCTTCAGGGATGTCGATCCACGCTGGCGGTATGTTGTGAAGCAAGCTGTACGTCGCAGGTTCAGCAACCTCGCAATCGGTCAAGAACACCGTTTCATCCTCCATTGAAGGATGATCTGAATTGGATGCGGCGACGGGGTTCAGGCACGGGATCAACAATACGGTGGTGAGCAACAACAGGGTGCCCAACCGTTTCGTTTTCATGCCAATCCCGATTCCTCGGCGCTCATCGCTTCACTTCAATGGTTTCGCTCTCAGCGTACATCCTCGGACTCGGTTGATGCGTCTTCTTCAGCCGAATCATCCTCTTCGTTTTCTGATTCCTCTTCATCATCGAACCAATCATCTTCTTCGTCATCAGCATCTTCATCCTCTTCGAACCACTCTTCTTCAAGCGTTGAGAAGAAATCCTCCATGCCGACGGTTTCTGTCTGCTCGTCTCCGTTCTCATCAACGTAGGTGATGGTGACTTCTTCGGTCTCAAAATTCATCGTGATGCGAAGTACTTCCTCGCCTTCCTCCGAATCTTCGTCTCCCTCCGAGCGTTCATCCTCGTCCTCATCGGACCAGTCGTCTTCGTCCGCGCACGGATCTTCTTCATCCTCCATCTCGTCCATGAATTCTTCGAGGCCCACCGTTTCAGTTTGCTCATTTCCATCTTCATCAACATAGGTGATGGTGACTTCTTCGGTCTCGAAGTTCATGGTGATGCTGAGGACTTCTTCGTCTTCATCAGCACCTTCGTCCTCGTCCTCATCGGACCAGTCCTCCTCGTCTTCGTCAGAGCCTTCGTCTTCGTCCTCATCGGACCAGTCCTCCTCGTCTTCGTCAGAGCCTTCATCCTCGTCCTCATCGGACCAGTCCTCCTCGTCTTCCTCCGAGCGTTCGTCTTCTTCTTCATCAGGCCAATCATCTTCATCTTCTTCAGCACATGGTTCTTCTTCCTCTTCCATCATGATCATGAATTCTTCCATGCTCATGCGCTCGGTTTCAACGGTGCCGTCATCAGATGTTGCGGTGACGGTGACCTCTTGGGTTACTTGGTCACCTGAGATTTCGTAAACCGTACCCTCTTCGTCTTCAAGGGTGAACGAGAAATCCTCTGAACCGCTAAAGTTGAGGGATTCGAACGCGAATGACACGTCCGAAACAGTGAGTGAAGTGGATGGCTCTTCTTCCTCACCGGTAGTGGGTGTGATTTCATCTTCGACGGAATCTTGTGAGAGGGTGCTGTCCGATTCGACGGGATCGGTGCCGGAATCATTTCCGGAAGCGGAAAGCATTCCATTGGTGTTGTTCATAACAAGCGCAGTTCCGCTGGCGGCCACGACCACCAGGAGGGCTGCGATTGCCCAACTCAGCAGGCTTGTTTTGTATGCGGGGGTTTCTCCAAGCATGACCTAAACGAAGGACGTGGTATATAGTAGGTTATTGGGAGGAAGTGTTTGAACCCCGTACAGCATGGTTCAATCGGCCTTTTCGAGTCGTTCATTCCTTTCTTGACATGCCCCTGTATGCTTGAACAAGGCTGAGGGCCAAATCGAGGCGCTGGGCATCGAGAAGCAAAGCGATCGCATCCAGTACCGGGCGACAGTTGCACGCCTGTGCGACTCCCCAGCGTCCACTTTGCCTCTTTTTGTCGAAAGACTTGGCGATAGCATCGCGTATGGAAAAATCAGACATGTTCATTCGATTTTGATTCCAATGTGGGTTTCGAACAGATCTCTCTTGAGGCCTAGTGCATCCATATCTTCCATCCAATTTTTTCCAAACAGTTTCAATGAGCACGTAGTTCCGCCGTGTTCGCCACCGCCTATACATTTGAGTTCTGCTCTTTGGATTTCTGTCCTTTCCACCTTTCTCTCGATGTACCAAGGCCCTTTGCCGTCCGTTGAAACGCACGTTACCATATCGTTTGACTCGGTATAATACAGTGCGAAATATAGGTCTTGTTTACTGAAGAAAAATACCATACCAACTAACCAAACATAGGTAAATAATCCTGCACATATTCCAAAAGGGCCAGCAATTAAGGTTAGAAATATAGTTAGCACCAATACAATACCTGACATTATTCGAATGACTCTACTCCTCTCGCTTTTTCCATTCATCAATTCAATGTCATTCATAGGATTAGGGTTGAACTGAATCCATTTCTTTTCATCGTTAATATCATGTTCTAAGTTTTCATTATCTTCAAAGATGAAATCTTCCTCACAGGAAGGACATGTGAAATCTACTCCAGAGTTGGTATCGATTTGCACAGTCTCATCGCAATGTGGGCAAAAGACTTCAACCATGAGATAAGCAAGGAAATGAGAAAAATAAATTTTTTTCTAACAAGTGAGTGTTTGAAATGTCCTATTTTTGACGTTTACAAACAAACTTCAGCATAAAAAAACGCAGGATTGGATTAATTTTCATCACGCAAAGTTTGTCGAGATTTGATAACTGAAGCAATTCCAACTAGCACAATAGTTGGCATCAGACCTATGTTTGGGAGGAAGCTTTCGTCGTCGTTTGCTTCATCCTCAATCTCTTGATGAATCTCCTCATCATATGCCATCGCAGCATCAACATCCACCTTGCCATACTCCATGTGTGGAGTACCTTGACTGCGTGAGTAAACGCTCTCGACCTCTATATCAATGGAAGATTTGAAAGAAATACTCGGGTATTCACCACCAACCTTAGTCCACTCTGAAGTGACTTGGTCTATGGTAAACAAATCATCAATCATGTAAAAGACGTAGCCGTCATAATCTTCTGCAACCTGAATACCATCACCGTAATCACGCTCGTTGAATTTGAATCCATATTTCTCTAGACTTGATTTAGAATCTTCTGTAACCTTCAATGTGTACTCATCGTAGAAGTTAGATCCAGAATAAACCATGCAATACAAACTGAGTGGAGCTGGAGTATCACCGAAAGTTAACGATTGTGCGGTGCACTCATCGATGATGAAATCTGTATATCGAACAACGGTATAATCTACATTGGATTCGTCAGACTGGTATGATGGTGGAGGGACACCATTAACCTCTACCACCTCGGCTAGCACTGTGATTTGGTAATTACTCGCCCACATAGGTCCAGTTGGAGTAATTGTTACCGTGAAGTCTTCTGAGGATTCAGCATCCAAAATTATGCTAGAGTCACTAAAATCTACTCCAACATTTTCAGAGTTGCTAGATACAGAGATTGATATTTTTTCGCTATGCATTGAAGGGTTTGTAACAGTACAAATTGTAGTTCCACCAATTATGTTTGCAGGGTCGGAGTCTACCTCTACAATTTTTTGCTCACATTCGAGTTCAACACTGTATTGAATGTCTTGACCGCTTACAGTAAATGAGGCAAAAGCTAGGGCAAAAATTACGCTAGACACGAATAAGGCCCTAAATTTCATAAAAATCATTATTTCAAGGCCCACCTTATACATTTCCCCGATATGAAAAACCTATGGAATTCATAGATTTCTGTGGAGACTTAGTCGAGGAGGAGTCTAATTTCTTCGTCCGAACGCAACTCTGCTAGGTAGATCTGCTCTACTGCATCATACAACTCTCTGTCGTCAATTTCCTCGAGAAGTGGTAGTAATTGACCATACACCTCGGCTGCTTTTGTCTCAGTTGCTAGAGCCTTGGAGCATTTCTCTAGTATCAGTTGTGTGGGAGATAGCCATAGAGTCTCTTTCAGTAACACATTCTCAACCGTGCTTTATGATTGCATTTCGAATTGTAGCGTTTGAACCGTTCCTTCCGAAGAGATCCACGAGGACATTTTGAACGTCCTCTCAAAGGCCAATCGTTGAGCATCGTTGGGCACCAACTCGGCGTAGTGCTTCTCCAGCGTTCCGATCTCATCACCGAGCACCATGGCGATGTTCTCGAAGGTGTTCCCGTTGGCCAAGTAGCGCATGGCGAGGGAGTGCCGATAACTGTGCGAAGGAAGAGTTTGGACAGGTTCTCAATTGAGGCTCGCAGGTGACCACCTGCAAATCCTGACCGATTGGCTAAAACCCGCACGATGAGCCCAAATTGGAAGCGCCTCAATTCATGTTCTCCGAACGGAGGAAGACGGACTTCCGAACCGTGGTAAAGGTTCCAACCATGGCAAACACGATGGCGGAAACCAGCGCAATCATCGAACCGCTGCCGGTTCCAAGTTCAGCGGAGAAATAGAGCCCAACCGTCACCGACATCAGTCCGAACACCTGAGCCCAAACCATGCACGACCGGAAACTCTTGCCGACGAGTTGGGCCGTCGCTGCTGGAGTCACTAAGAGGGCCGTCACCAACAGCACACCGATTACCTGAACCATACTGACCACAACGGCTGCGGTCAGCATGCTGAACACCAACCCGATTTGTCGAACGGGAATGCCCTGAACGCGTGCGGCAACGGGATCAACTGCGGTGGCCAACAGCCCGCCGCGCATCAAACCTAGAAGGACAAAAGCCACCGCACCGATAACACAGATTAAATCGAGGCTGGCGGCATCGATGAGCAGAAGGTTTCCAAAGAGATAGCCTTCGATATCGGTTCGAATACCGCCTCCCCACAAGCGAAGAGCCACTAAACCAAAGGCGAGCATGCCGGTCAGGAAGATCGCAATCGCCGTATCGCCGGTGAGGATTTCGCGTTCCTGCAGTTCGTGAATGATGACCGAAGCCACGATGCTGAACGCCAAGGCATACCATAGCGGCGACGTGGCGCCAAGCACCACGCCCACAGCGACACCACCAAAGGACACGTGAGCCAAACCGTCGCCAATAAGAGCCATGTTGCGAATCAACAAAAAGCACCCCATGGCGGCCGAAACGACCGTCACCACCAAGGCCGCCAACAAGGCTCGCTGAAACAATTCCATCGTGAAGAAAAACGGGAATGTTTCGCCTGGAACGATGGGGGCGAGGGCCTCCATGATCGGGGCGGTCCCTGCCAGAAGCCACTCGCCAAGACCCATCATTCCGCCTCCTTGAGATAGATGTCCACATGTGCATGAGTTCCGTGGTCGTGCGTACATTCGGCTTCGCTGTGGTCGTGGTGGTGACCACCGTGAACATCGAGGATGCCCCGCAGGGAAGCTAAGTCTTCCAGCGAAGGAAATTCAGGAGGGGGGCCGTCAAACCGAATGGTGTCTTCGAGATAGACCAAACGGTGAGCGGTTTTTCGCATGGCCGTGACGTCGTGAGAAACCATCAGAATCGTTTTGTTGCCGTGATGGCAAAACCCGTCAAGCAGTTTGAGCAAACCGTTTCGAGAAGCACGGTCCAAACCCACGAGGGGCTCATCGAGCACCAGGAATTCTGCTTGACTAGCCAGGGCTCGGGCGATGACCGCCCGTTGACGCTGGCCGCCCGAAAGTTGGTTCACGTCTCGGTCTGCAACGCCATCCAAGCCCACCATGCGGATGGATTCGTCGATGACCGAGGAGCGCCTTTGGTTCAGTTGAAACCACGTTCGTTTGTTCAAGACACCGAGGCTGACCAGTTCCCGAACGGTGAGCCGTACGCTCTTCGGAAGGTTGGCGGCGGCTTGCGACACCCAGGCCACCTTTCCGACCACGCCGTCGGTCATCGGAGGTCGTCCGTTGATGAGCACCTTGCCCCGGTGGCATTTGAGGACACCGAGGATGGCTTGAACGAAGGTGGACTTCCCCCCGCCATTTGGACCAACAATCCCGACAAACTCACCAGCATTCATGGTCAGGTTGACGTTCTCAATGACTGGAACACCGCCCCTGTGGACGGTGATGTTGTCCACCAAAAGCAACGGCTGTTCGGTTGACATGCATTGACCCTCGTCGCATTCTCGCTTTCATACTAACGCATGGTTGCTGACACCGAGCCCGGTACAAGTAACAAGCTTCAGCAGCCCAAGCCGATCTTGAGGTTCTCAAGGTTCTTCGTCATGAGCGACATGTAATCGTCGTCACTGTTCATCGGTGCGAGTTCCATGGTGTAGAGCGTCAGAACGGTCAACCCCTCGGGCATGTCGTTGGAAACCGTTTGTTGGACCAAACTTGCAACAGCAGCCTCGTCGGTGTATTCCTCAACGAAGAGAACAGTGATGCCGTCTTCAGCCACCCGCTCCACCACTTCTGCGATGTCCTCTGCGGAAGGTTCGCCTTCAGGGTCGAGGCCGTGAACGGTCACGAACTCAAGGTCGTAGGCACTGGCAAGGTAGGCGTAGGCGTTGTGATTGGCCGCAACGGTGTTGGCGCTGCACGTACCGTTGTCGCCAAAGGCTGCTTTAAATTCTCCATCGAGAGCCAGGAGTTCAGCCTTGTAGGCGTTGGCGTTGGCTTCGAAAGCCTCTGCGCCGTCAGGGAAGGCCGTGCTCAGCACGTCAAGAACGACATCGATTTGCGCGGAGAACGCCATGGGGTTCAACCAGCTGTGAGGGTCAAATTTCAGGTCATCCTCATCGCCGTGATCGTCGTGGTGGTCGTCCTCCTCATCGTGGTGGTCGTCCTCCTCATCGTGGTGGTCGTCCTCCTCGTCGTGGTGGTCGTCTTCCTCATCGTGATGTTCGCCCTCTTCTTCGTCGTGACCGTGGTCGTGACCTTCGTGGTCTTCTTCGGTCAACACGTGGAGGGAAACGCCCTCAGGCAACGCAATACCGTATTCACCTTCGCGCTCAACGTGAAGGTGGATGAAACCAGCGCCTTCTTCGTGCTCGTCATCCATCATGTCGGCAAGGGACATCAACTCGTCCATGTCAAGTGAGCCGTCTTCGTTGGCATCTAACATCGTGAACATCATCTCGTAATACTCGGTCATGTCCTCATCGTCATGGTCGTCTTCGCTGTGCTCGCAAGCCCAGCGACCGTCAGCGAGTTGTTCGCATTCGTCATCCATGTATCCGTCGCTGCCGAGGTCGTAGGAACCGTTGTTGTCCGTGTCCCACTCATCGAGCCAGCATTCGTAGTAGTTCACGTCTTCGTATTCACAGCGATCGTAGTAGTTGATGTGGTCGGTTGTGCACTCCCAAGAACCATCGGCAAGTTGCTGGCATTCGTAATTCCAGTAGCTGTTGGAGTCCTCAGGAGTTCCGTCGCCATCTTCGTCCCATTCATCGTTCCAGCAGAAATAGGAACTGAGGGCGTCTTCTTCATCGTCGCAATGGTCGTAGACCTCGTTCCAGACATCGCCTTCTTCCTCGTCATGACCCTCCTCGCCGTGGCCGTGCTCCTCATCGTCTTCCATGCTCATCATGGCGTCCATCATTTCGGTGAATTCTTCCACCGACAACGTGCCGTTGTCATCCTCGTCAAAGACGCTCATGTAGACAGCCATCATCATCTTCAGGCCGATGTCGTCATCCATCTCCTCCATGATGTGCTCAAGTTCTTCAAGTTCGGCAAGGTCAAGCAGGGCGTCGCCATCGGCATCGGCTTCGTTGAAGAGGTACTCGAACATCGCAGATTCGATTTCATGCTCCAAGTCGTCGTGCTCGTCGCCGTGCTCGGAGGTCTCGTTGTCGTCGTGAGTTTCGTTTGAATCCTCCCCGTGATCGTGGTCGTCTTCGTCATCCTCCATGGACTCCATGCCGTCGAGGAATTCCTGAAGCGAGAGATGGTCGTCTCCATCCGTATCAAAGAGAGCGAGCACATCCGCTGCTGACATGTCGTCTTCGTGCTCGTCGTGCTCGTCGTGCTCGTCGTGCTCCTCCTCTCCATGTTCGTGATGTGCATGGCCACCGCCCATAGCGGCCAAGGCCATGGTGAAGGATTCGAGGTCTTCCGTCTCGAATTCAAGAACATACTCACCTTCTTCGAGGTGGTAAATGGACACCGTCGTGCCGGCAGGGCATTCGCTATCGCTGAGTGACATGGTTTCCTCTGGCTCAACAAGTCCGTCATCGCCGTGGTCGTGCTCGTCATGTTCTTCCTCACCGTGCTCGTCTTCGTGATGGTCGTCCTCTTCATGTTCGCCTTCGTCGTGTTCGTCATGCTCGTCTTCATCGTGTTCCGGCATGGCCAGGTTGTAGGCACCAACCTCTGCGTGGAGCTCATCGGCCTCCTCAGCGTCCTCAGCGAGGGGGTGAACGTCTGTGGTGCTCGGAGAGGAGAGGTACCGGCACAGGTCACCAATCAAAATGGATTCAAAATCAAGCGTCTCTTCCCCGGACGGCATGGCGTGGGTGGCGGACGCCGTAGGAGCGTCGGCCCCCATGGTGTCGATGATGTCCTCGACCCAAGGCTCCAAACCAAGGCCGTGATACAGGAACACGTCGGCTCCTTGGAGACGAATGATGTCCTGAGCAGAGGGTTCGTAATCGTGAACCGGGATGTTGGTCGTGCTGATCATTTCGACGTTCACGAAGTCACCACCAACCGCAGACACGAGTTCGGCGATGTGGTAGGTCGAGACCACCACGGTGCCGTAAGCGTCGGTGGGTTCACCACCGACGTCTTCTGCGTCAAGGCAGCCAGCGAGGCTGGCGAGAATCATCATTAGGCTTGTAGTCAAGGCGCGCTGCCAGGGTTTGCTCATGCCTTCCCCTTGACTATTAACTACTTAAGATAAACTAATAATTAGGAGATTGACAATTATTAATAAGAGTGGCCTGTTCGCTATGTCATGAGCAAGATTGTTTCCTTCAGCGTTGACGACACCTTCGCCAACGGATTGGATGAATTGATGAAGGCATCGGGGTACCAAAATCGAAGTCGGTTTTTGCGAGATGCTGCCACCGCCTTTGCAGAACTTCAACAGCGAGGTGAACTTGTCGATATGAAGGATGAAGAAGTGGTTGAGGGGCATCTCGTGATTTACTACCAGCACGGAGGGGAAGCGAAATTGCTCGAAATCCGCCACTCTCACGAACTTGAGATATCATCGTACAACCACAGCTGCTTGAGCCACAGCCACACCTGTGTCGACATCCTTCATGCGGTCGGTCGAGCAGAGAGCTTCAGGAAGGCCATTGAGGTGCTCCAAAACACACACAGCGTGGACAAGGTGTCGTTTGTCGCCGCCCCCATGCGTGACGAAGGTTGCTGTTGATGCTCAAGCATTGGGAAGCGTCTTCGGCGACCCTGCTCCAGGGGACGTGTTCACGGCTAACCATTTGGCGGTGTGGAACGGCTTCACCGCCACCGTCGGCGGAGGCAACGACACCTTTGCCAGCCTACTGCCAGGTGGCGACAGCCCGTTTGCCGTCTACATGCCTGCGGGCATCGTCATCACCAAGGTGGAATGGACCAACCAAACCCCAAACGTCCATCATTTTTACGACATGGATATCAAGAAATTTGGCTTCTGTAATTTGATAAGGCGAGTTCATCGGAATGTGTATAAATGGCATTTCCTTGAACAAACATGTGCAAGGAAAAGAATCATTTCTCATCGCTCTTTTTCTCATATCGATTGCGTCTCCTATTCTCAACTCACCTCTTGAGAGCCCCTCGACAGATATTCTTCTCGAAAAGAAATTCACGTTTGCTGGAACAAACAATGTGTCGATCTCTCCTGCGAACGGTTGGACAACCGGTGGTGAGGAGATCACCATTAGCGGCAGCGGCTTTCTTGACATGGCGTTCAAGAACGTCACAAACGACGGTAAGCCATACACTTGGACCACCAATACAGTCAACTATGTTGCAGGGTCCGGTAATTCACCAAGCATTGCCGTCGACTCGAACGGCACAATTCATATCGTCCATGTGATTTGGAAAGATGACCAATTATGGCATTCAAAATTAGTTGCTGGTGCTTCGTCATGGAGCCATTCGAAAATCATGGATTGCTACGGATGCCGTGAAACGGACATGGCCATCGACAGCAACGACAATCTTCACATTGCCTATTATCTCAAGCAAACGGGTACCACCGGTTATCTTTACTACGGCGTCTTTGATGGTTCAACTTGGACCACGCAATCCCTACAGAATAACGTGTACAACAACCAGATTCGAATTGTTTTAGACGCCCACGACCGCCCACACATTTCCTATGCAAATGCTGGTTACATCTGCAATGGAGCGATGCTCAAGTACTATGATGGAGCCACTTGGGTTACACAAGCCATTGACA
>Ga0255776_10004849_pt1 | contig 14102 bp, 16 predicted proteins | sample 071ome_19_FD_179974 | JGI IMG/M metagenome (GOLD analysis project Ga0255776, IMG submission 179974) | Coastal salt marsh microbial communities from the Groves Creek Marsh, Skidaway Island, Georgia - 071413AT metaG (version 2) | ecosystem: Environmental > Aquatic > Marine > Intertidal zone >... | reverse complement strand
TTTCCGACCCTGCCGAGGAATTGACCAAACGGTACATCACTGGAAGGTTCGGATGAGGTGAACACCATGCCCCCAATTAGAACAGGACTAGACGAACGGATAAAATCGGTACAACACGAATTGAAAGCTTATTTTCAAGAGGCAAAACACCTCTACGAAGAAGCCATCCAGGCCTTTACAAAACTGGACTCTGAGATCTACATTGAGGCCAAAGAGGTTCGAGCAAAGGCCCGAGAAGTCAATTGGGACTTGACCAACGATTTGCTCCTCATCCTTGCCCTCAATCAACCTCTCATGCAGGATTTACGAATCATTGCAACCTATTTGCGGGCAGTGGACACGGTTGAACGGATTATCCGACATGCACGTGATATCGCCCGCTCGGACCGTTCCATCGATGAAAATGCAGACCATTTGCCCGAAGAAATCGTGAAACCTGTTCTCGAAATGCACGGTTATCTCAACGACTTGATGGACATCACGGTGGTGTGCCTCACGGAGGGAAGGGAAGTCCCCGCCGATGAGGTTCGCAAGGCATGGAGGAACACCAAGGATGCCCATGCCAAGGCGATTGCAGCGCTCTCTACGCTTCAGTCTGACACCATGGGGGGCAAGGCATCTCGACTGGAGGTCGTCAACATCGTGAATCGAGTTGATCGATCTGCCTACAACATTGTGCGCTTGAACGGCATGTGGCATCACGCCCTGAACAACGAGAACATCATTCTTGATTGAATGACCTGCCGCTTGGATGGATACACGACGCTTTGGATTACAGAATCACTCGTCTTCGAACTCGAATGACTTATCAAGACCCATTGCGGATCTACTGAAGAACACCACGCTCAAGCCAGCCATCACGAAGAGCATGAATAGCACCTCACCGACATTTACCTCGCCCTTGACCACGCCAGGTCCGAGGAGGAACTCAACGAAAAAGAGCACACCAAAATAGGTCAAAGCCCGCAATGAGATGAGGTGAGGCCATCGGATACGTCGTTGTTCATGCCGGGTCGTCCGCCGCATTTGGACGGTCACGATGCGCGAGATGTACGGGGCCGACGAGCGCAGTCAGAAACTCAAGTACCACATCCAGACAAAAAAAAACACAACCTTCACGCCCAAGAGCGACTTCAACGATATCCGAACAACACTCAAAGCGCTCCTTGCCATCAAAGACAACGCCAACTCCCTGAACACCAACGCATATGAGGAGGTTATCGCTACCCCACCGAAGAATCGGTGCGTCGCGCCCTGGCGATTCAGCTCATCGTCAACAAGGAAATCGGCTGGACCAAGACCGAAAACCCGCTTCAAGGCGCCTACATCGTGGACGAACTGACCGACCTCGTGGAGGAAGCCGTGCTTTAGGAATTCGAAGCGATTTCCCGGCGTGGCAGTGTGCTCGGGGCGATGGAGACCATGCACCAGCGCGGGAAGATTCAGGACGAATCGATGTACTACGAGCACCTCAAGCATGACGGTACGCTGCCCATCATCGGCGTGAACACCTTCCAGAACCCCAACGCCGCTGCCTTTGACGAATCGGCGGCGGACGACTTTGAGATGGAACTCGCCCGTGCGACGCCCGAGGAAAAGGAAGCCTGCCTCGAGCGCGTCACCCACCGGCAGACGGTGGAAGGTGAGGCCACGCAGGCGGCCCTCGCTCAACTCCAGCACGTCGCCCGGCAGGGCGGGAACGTGTTCGAGGAGTTGATGGAGACCGTGAAGGTCGCCAGCCTCGGTCAAATCACGGATGCGCTGTTCAATGTGGGTGGGCAGTATCGGCGCAATATGTGATTACAAAGAGGCTATAATGGCTCAACCAATCATCAAATCATGCCCCAGTGCATCTTCTGTGAGGGTGTCGACCTCCCTGAGGACACGCAAGAGTGCCCCAACTGCAGCAAAAAGCCGTTCTCAGGCATGTATTTTGATCCAGAACAATATGCCCGTGCCGAGGCTTTGGAAGCGGATGGAAAAGTCGTGGAGGCGTGGGCATTGCTCTATGAAGAGTGGTTGGCTCATCACGACATGGACTATTTTGACGAAGAAATGGGCGATGAAATCGAAGTCAAACTGCTCGAATTGTTTGAGCGACAACCTTCACTGCTGGTTGAACAACGCTATGAATTGTGCAAGCAGACCATGGAGATTCAATTCTTCTGGGCCTACTTTGCTTCGGAAGACACGCTCAAGGAGGGCATGAAAGCCATGCTAAGGAACGGACGAGAAGACCTAGCACGGGAGTTGGTGTCGGACCATGCTGGCATTGAAGGACAAGGGAGGCATCCAAAACCTGCCCATCCGGCCGAGGACAACATTACGTCCTACATTGCGCTTATTCGTAAAGAAATGTTGGAGGAATAAGTCATGCCAAACGAACGAAAAACGTGGAATTTCCGATGTGGAGGAAAAAAGTCGATGGATCAATGTTCGGTGACAAATGCACCGTCATTCCCGATTGGGTCAAAGACAACGTGTTCAATATCCGCCACCGATTTACCGAAGCAAGCAAAACCCACCCACATTCCAGGGTGACCATCATTATTCACCACAAAGGTGGCAAAACCAGTTCTCATTGGGGCTCGGCGACAACAAACGAACGAGGTGCCCTGCCTCCCACCATGCGTTTATTTTGGGACGAAGAAGTCCTCGGGTGGCTCAAAGAGGCTTTCTCTTTGACTTTTCAAAGGTTTCAACTTCGAAGAAAGTTGGATTGGAACGGCCCAACCGCTGAAAAAAAGATGCCGTTCTGGGAATTCATTGACATTGAGTACGATGAGAAGGAATGTACCTTCCATTTCACGGCTCACTTCAATCTCGGTTATCAGAATGGACTTCTCTTACAAGAATAAATAACGGCAAATCCTCCTCAGTCGAAAGTTGGTTAAACACCCAAATGATGTCGTCATTCATTGGTGGTTCTTTTCCAATTGGTTCATGCAAATAATCACGGAATATTCCGCGAAACTCAGCCATCAATTCGTCACTTTTGTAAGTCATGCCGCGAAATTGCTGAATCTCATACATTAATCCAAAAACACGAACCCATTCATCAAGGATACCCTCTTGGTCGTATTTATCCAGATTAGACTCGAACCTCATTAGCCAATTTTTTGACACCTCCAATTCGGACGCAATTTGCTCTTCTGTCTTCATTTCAACATTTTTTAGTTTCATGTATCGCTTAATATCAATCAGCATCAAATGATTGGTCAGACCCTGTCCAGAAAATGAATCTATCGATCCAGATTCCGGCACATCAAGATAATTGAATGTCTGAGGAGGCAGGGGTACCAACTTGTTTCGCACTTCATCCATCGGCTTTTTCCGTTTTGTCTTCGACGTTCGACCGCCACTGCCTCTACCAAATCCGACTGGAGGTGCACGAACTCCGGTCACCTCTGTGTATCGTTTCATGGTGACCATTTCCAATTTTGATGAATCCTGGAGAACATCGTATGGGTTCACGCCCGTTTCTTTTTGATGAAGGTCAAAAAGGCGCAGAATTTGTGAATGTCGATTCGTTTCGCTTGTCTTACCAGTAAGGATTCCCATGAACCGCTTGAATCCATAGCCAGGATTCGCCAGTGCGAGACGAATGATGTCATCTGGATTGAATTTCATGCCATCACCATTTCACGAGAGCGTCATACCTGGCTCTGCACAAACAGGACACAATGGTCCACCAGACCGAATTTTTTCAGCGATAAAGACCCAGTGACTCGACAATACGATTTTGCAACCACAGGAGTTGCATTTGCACGTGTAATTGAGTTTTGCAGAGCTGGATTGATTTTCAGCACCAATCGGTTGGGACTGCTGATCAAACTGGAGAAGCCAATCCACCAGGGCTTGGCCGTCTGGTTCATCAACCCGATTCATCGCATGTTGCGCGTTTTTTCGAGGGTCACCGCCAATCTGCTCGTAAGTGAGTGGAGGATTGAACTGCTTGTACCTCGAATAATTGGCCGTGATAAGCGTGTCTCGTCCTTGCTCTTGGTAATCCAGGGTTTCGATTTGACCAAGCCCTGTGACCTTTTGGCCGTTTTTCGATGTGCTCCCTGTAAGCGTAAAAACAAGCCAATCACCTTCCTCGATTTGCCGTCCGTTTGGCAGTCGTTGGAAATACTCGTAGCTTTGTCCACGGTTGTCATCGTAGATGGATTCGGGTTTCTGAACGCAGAAAAACACGGCCATACACCGGCTACGCTGGCGTGAATAGATCAACGTTCTGGAAACCTGGTTTCTCGTCTAATCGACGTCTGACCTTTTCCGAATGAGGTTTCGAATTGGGTCTCGAAGTCTGGAAATAATACCGACCACGAGGGCGTTGCCCATCATGAAGCCCCGTCTTGAATCTGGAATCTCCCTACCTTTGGTGTCTTCAATTTTCGTCCAATTATCGGGGAACATGTTGAGTCTCTCTGTCTCGACAGGCGATAAACGACGGTATCTACCTGGTGAGTCCTCGAAGATATGTCTCATTCTAGAGGGAGTAGTCCCTATTTCAGCAGTGACTATTGTTCTGGATGGGTCGTTGACATCATCCAAACCCATCGTTCCTTCATCATATTTGTAGAATTTATTTTCCCCAAGCAGCGCCAAGAATTTGTGCCTATGTTGTGTCCACAAACCTGAGCGTTTAGAAAAAGGTGCGCTCATGCACAAATCGTAAGCTGCAAGCACCTCGGGGTCAACATTTTCTCGATCTTGTTTTCGAATTCTGAATTCATTCTTGTTTCCTTTTGCATAGTTCCATTCGTCAATCCTCGATGAGTCAAGTTGGTATTTCTCGTCGAAATTGGTTTCCAAAATATCGAGAACTCTCATTCGACGACCTTCGTAATTCGGTTCTCCGTTGACCGTCCAGAAGCGAATTTCCTGCGGCTTGGGATTTCTCCCTCCATATCTATGCAAATAAGCATAACCAGCTTTTCCGAAACGAGATTTCTTCGACGAATAGGATTTCAAATCTCCCAGAATTTGGGGCGATTTGTCCAATGTTCCGTTCATTAAGAAGAACTGAGAAAATGGACTATGCTTATCAACATCCCATGGTTCATTATTGGTTCTAAAGAACCATTTTTCCATATTTTTCCGGGTCTTTTGGAAAGTAATTTGGAATTTTTCTGGACCATTCACACTTGTAATTTTACTCGAAGATCCAGGTGTTCTGTATGCAAGGATGAATACTCGACTACGCTGCTGGGGCATGCCATAATCTGCTGCGTTAATCACTCTCCATTCAACTTCATAACCCAGCCTTATCAAATCTGTGATGATTATGGCAAAATTAAGTCCTCGAGAACTTGCAGGTGAATTCAAGAGTCTTGGAACATTTTCGAGTAGGATTACTTTTGGGCGGGGGCGGTGATGACGGATGATGTTTCTAATGGGTATCCAGAGTTTTCCCTTTTCTCCTCTTATTCCCAATTCACCAGATACCGTTCGAGCAACTGAGTAATCTTGGCAGGGGAAACCACCTACCAGAAGATCGAACTCTGGAATTTGATTGCGAATGGAGTCGATTAATTCTTCTTCATTAAAAGCTACATCATGTATATCTTCATTAGAGTGCCCAACGTTTCCAAATCTTTCTGAGTAGATTTTCGATGCCCACTGGCTTTTACTTCCAGGTTCCCATTGGTTGCTCCAGACGATATTGAATCCAGTCTCTTTGAATTCGAGAAACTCTGTTGCCCATTCCTCGGAAGGAGGGCCCTCAAGGCCGAGGCGAAAACCTCCCACGCCGGCGAAGAGTTCCACTACACGAATATCCTCCTCGCTCATATCCCTAGAAAAACCGAGACGATCCTTAGAAGTAGCGGCGGAACCTTGATCAAGCGGGATCCGATCTTAAAGCGATGCTCATTGAGGAGAGAACCTGGAAACAAATCCGTGCATTCCACGGCATGTACGGCCACGACTATCCAGAATTTCTCAATTTGTTGCAGGAATTGGTGGACCTTGGCAAGGTACCTGAAGACGAAGTTGAAGAGATAAAACGCAAGTTTCCCAACAAGTCACCCCCGCCTCCCCCTCCTCTTGAAGAGGAAGAAGGCGTCGAAATCTATCTGAAAAATCCACCCGACTCAGCGCCGTTGCGTGAATTACCGTTCAAGGGCTGGGTTCACCCAATGGCGGATGATTTGCGGGTTTCCCCCGAATCCATGCACGCATTGCTTGGATTTGGAGAAGACGATGTGCTCGAAGACATTCAAGAAAACGCCCTGCACATTCTCGATGGATGCAACGACCCCACCGATAATGGAGCCAATTGGGGGGAAAACCGTCGAGGATTGGTTTACGGGATGGTCCAGAGCGGAAAAACGGCAAGCATGGTGACCATGATCAACCTCGGGCGCAGGGCTGGATACCGTTTGTTCATCATTCTGGCGGGAGACAAAACATCGCTCAGAGACCAAACACAAGACCGGGTGAATCAAGCGTTTAACCTGCAGGGCGGCATCAATCACGACAAACGAATATTCTCGCCTACCTTCGCAACGGATTTCCGACAAACAACCGGCGGATACTCCCAAAACTTTCTACTCGACCTGCATGCGATTCGAGGTCAAGATTGGACCATCGTCATCGTGATGAAAAAGCAGACCAACCATCTGAATTCAATTGTGGCTCAGTTTGAGGATTTGGTGAACGAAGTTGAAAACACCCATGAAAAGGACGTCGCTGCGTTGTATCCCACCATGATTTTCGACGACGAAGCGGATTATGCTTCCCAAAACACCGATGTCGAGGGTGATGGCACAACCATTCACAACGACATTTTGTTGCTGAGAAACACCATTCCTCACAATTGCTACATTGCGTACACAGCCACGCCACAAGCGAACCTCAGTGCCAACATTCACTCAGAAATTGGCTACCCCAAGGATTTCTGGTGGATGCTTGAGCCCTTCATGGACAAAGATCAGCACGGACAATTCCGACCACGCACGTACTTGGGTGCTCACGAGGTGTTCGTGGATTACGAAACCTATCTTCTTCACAAAATGGGCCGAAATGAATGGCCGCATCATGAAAAGACCCCTATGGGAAGGCTTCGGGGCGTCTACTATCCAGCCTACACACCGACCGGGATTGGTGAGTTCAGTTCGGGCATGATTGATCTGGAACGACAATTTCTCGAAGAAATCCTCAATCAGCAGCGAGACATCCCTCCTTCAATCTTGAACGGATTGGTTGACTATCTGATTTCATGCGGTGTACGTTGGTTCAGAAACTGGGAATCGACCGGGACTTCGCTCAAGCCGAGCCTAGATGAAATCGTCCGGTCAAAGGAGTACGACTTCCACGCGATGATGGTCCATCTTTCGCTCAAACAGGAAAATCAAGAGATGATTCGTGAAGTGGTAGGTGAAGCATGGCCCATGGTTGTTGAGCATTACAACTCCTTTGACCCAGAAACCAGCGACGATTCAAACCTCTTCACCAACCGTTGGAGGCTACAATGCGAACGAACGATGTATTTCCAAGGGTCATCGTTCCTTCCTTGGAGCGAAGTAAATCATTTCATCAATAAAGCCGTGGAAATCACCACTGAACCCATCTTTGACCATCGTGGCGGATCACCATATTCCCTTCACGTGGGTGAGCCTTGGATTTACCTGCTGAACAGCAGTGACGTGGGGATGGAACTGAATTACGGTTCCGAAACAGATCGACAAATTCGTACCAAGAAAGCATCCATTGTCGTTGGTGGAAACATTCTCTCTCGAGGCTTGACTATTAATGGTCTTTCAGTCACCGTGTTTGGACGTACCGCAGGGTTCGAAACCATGGATACGGTTCTCCAACGTGGCCGATGGTTTGGCCATAAAATGAAAGAAGCGGACTTAATCTGTATCCATCTTCAGGATGAACCGCGAGAAGTGTTCAGGCAAATTGCAGAAGCTGACCAATACCTCCGACGCCAAATCAAATTGTCACTTCGCAACGGATTAGCGCCGCTTCAGGTCTTGCTTGAGTTGCGGAACAGCCCTTTCTTCGCCCCAACCAGCAAGGCAAAGAGCAGTTTCCTTGCGCAAAGCAAAGGATTTGGTTTCTCAGGAAAGCGTGCACTCTTGGACCAGCCTTCGTTTGAAACCTCTGACATCATCCACAACCAGACCATCATTGATGAATTACTGGTCCATGTTCGAGAACCCGTTCACGGGCGTGCTAAACTGCGCAAAGACATCGATCCGGACATCATCATTGATGCACTTCTCAAGTTCCGATGCGACGACGGTGCATCCCAGGTTTCATACAAGGTCTACGGCGAATACCTCAAAGATTGGCGCGATCGGGCGGCTGCAGGGCAAAATCCACAACTGCCGAACATCAACGTGGCCATTATGAACGGTGTAGCCAAACGTCAACGTCTTCTAAAGACGACGTCCCACCCATCCGGGCCAAAACAAGCCCAAGACGAGGTTACCACCCGATTTGGACCGATTGTCGGTGGTATGAACGATCCGAAAACCTACATGGGCGATGCCTTTCTTGACTACCCCAAATCATGGCATCTCACGCAAAAAGGTGCGGAGAAAATGAGGGATTCTACAGAAGACATCCTGATTGTCTTTTACAGACTGGATCCTAATTACATTCGAAAAACATGGTGGGACACCTCTCAAAAATCAGCCACGCAACCTCACGGGAAGCGTGTTACGGATGAAATTCGCATCCCAGCCGATCATGATTTGTACATCGACGGTGATCGGCCACCACGGCAAGGCGGTCATCGAAATCCAGTGTATGTGTTTGCTGCATGGACTCCATCGGGAGGCCCAATGTACAACGTAGGCGTCAATTCGCTCATTGATCCGTCCAATGTGGAACAAATCGGCATGACGACGAAGTCGAACGAGGTGACTTCGAATGACGAACAGTGATTTCCGGACCACGTGGGAAAATCTCCCTCTTCCCGTTGGTAAAGACGTGTATTCAGCCGCCAAAATCGAGGCTTCGAACTGCTGGCTGTTCAAAACCGAAGAAAGGGGCTTGGGTTTGTTGATGGTCGGCGTGAACGAGCCCGTCAATCTTCCCAAGCTGCGCCATTTTGAATTCCTCTATCTGTTCGAGAAGGTGTTGGCTCTCCCCGATAGTGAGCATCGGTTGAAGAAGTGCTTGGAGATTCACCTGGACAACTCATGTGATGCAGAATTGCTGACCCTGGTGTTCAACCGAATGCATGATTTGGAACCAAAGGGACATTTTTCTTCGGAACTGATGATTGCAATTCTTCAACAAATGATTCAACTGGTCAAACTCGAGAAACGCCCTCCATCAAAACAAGAAGTCATTGGTGCGTGGGGTGAACTCCACGTCCTCGAACGCCTGCTAAAGGGTGCTGAGAATGCATCCGATGCTCTGCGTCGAATTTCAGGTTGGGAAGCCGCCGGACCGGCACGGGACATCATCGATTTCCGAGTCCTTGATGTTGCGACTGGCCTCGCCATTGAAGTCAAGACTGGCACAGGAAATCGACACCACCATATTGGTGGCGTCAACCAAATAACCGTCCCTGAGGATTACGGTGAAGGGTACATCGCCAGCGTACTCGTCAGAGAAGTCAGTCCTGCTGCAGGGAGAAACTGCAAGCAAGTAGTGGATGATTTGCTATCGAACATGAAGGGAACTTCCGACCAGATCAAGAATCAACGTTTCACGCTGCTCCAGAAAATCAACGAACGAGGCCACGAATGCCTCGATGAACGGTATTTCTTCATCGCTGAGCATGACGCACTCCGCCTCATCAAGATGGAGGATATGGAGCGACCGGTTCACACTGAAAACTTGAGTGCGCTCGAATGGACAGCAAGCGTGGAAGATTTGGCGTTCATCTCGGAACACGCAGAACTCGCTGACTCAGGCTTTTTTGAGTGAAATCTCTGCAAAGCCTGGCGGGCTGATGAGGTTGTGCCAATCAACTCGAAGCGTCATCTTCGATACGTTGTTCATCCAGTCTTCATGATTGATCGTCAACAACACGGATCCGTTTTTAGCGACTTGAGTGGCATATTCTCCAGTCCTGTTGACTTTATTTGAGTCAATGATGGTCCAGCTCGATGTTGGCAAGGTGTTGTTCGGCTGGAGTGCCAAAATCTCAACCGGTTTGTTCCTGATTGGCCAATGGTTTGGAGAAACCACCTCAAGTTTGCTGTTTCCGGGTGGAGCGAGAATCCCCTGGCCGATTACAGAGGAGATGGTTTCACTCATCACTTTGTCATGTGGATGTACCTTCTTTTCTTTGATGGCCGCAATCATCCAGATTCTCAACATCGTGCGAGGCCGTTCACCCGCCCGGTTGTAGATGTTGAGGAATTTTGGATCTATCCAATCCACCCACATGAGAGGTTTCAGTATTTCCTTGAAGCGGACGACAGGGATGACGCCGGGGGTGCCCGATTTCGCAAGGCGCTGAACATCCGGGTAGATTTTCAGAAGCGCTTGCGAAGGACCGTGACGTTGAAGCAAGGATTTGAACCGCCCTCCTTTTGGCCATCGTGGTTCCCCATCAGGCCATTTATCGTGATTGCACGTTTGAATGAATGCATTAAAGTAGTTTTCAACTTCGGTGTTGATTTCATCTTGCGTCTCTTCGCAAAACGGTCCATACACGCCACCATCGGTGAACCAAAACCGAGAGAAATCAACCCAAGAATTCGCCGTCATGATGGTTGAACGCGACTTGTTTTGATCAAGAATCTTAATTTGGTCGAAAAGTGGGCTGTTTTTGTTGGATGCGAGGTAAGCTGCACACTCGTAAGCAAGGTGGTTTGCGCGACTGTTCTTGTTCGTAATGGCGCCAGAGCCATCGTGATAGGGCATAGAAAAATCTCGTTTACCCAAAGGCGATGGAATCGAAAATCGGTGTTGCATGTAGAGTGTGTGAAGTGCCGTGAGCTTCTTCTGAAGCGTGTTGATTTCTGAGAAAATCTTTGCAGACTGAGCCAATTCAAACGATGGAGGGAAGAAAATAATTGGAATATCGATTTGACTTCCTTCTTCTGATTGTGCCAACCCTCGTGTTCGGTGTTGACCGTCAATCAACCAGATTGGACGGAGGTCATTTTTCCCTTTGTGATCAGACCAGGACCCTTGGTTATTATCGAGGAATTTATCAAAGCAAATCTTCACCTTACCTGTTGACTCATCAACCTCAACAGCATTGTGATCCGGGGCGAATAAAATGGCGGAATTCGCAATGATATTTTCGTTTGAACTTTCAATGAACCTTGAGATAGAAATGACTCGCTTTTCATCCACTCTTCGTTGCCATTCGTCGGGGCCACGGGTTCGGTCAAGGACACGTTTGGCCGTTTCAGCGGATGACATCTCAGCAGGCAATTGAGGAACCGAACAGACTGCATCGATTTCTGCAACTTTCGCCTTTCCAATCAAAAAAGTCGAGCCTTTTTGTGTCATTGGTGTCAATTCCCAAGTCACACAATCGGGTGGTGATGTGTAATAGTGGCGTGCCGAACCTCCTCCCCGAGGGATGTAGGTATGGTCGAGTTTGTCCGAATGACCAATTGAGATTTTTTTCGAATTGACAAACTCCCATTCACCGAATTCGTATGGGGCCGTCCAATTTTCATCTGCATCATTTGGTTCGACTCCAGAAATGCAAAAAATAAATCTCGACCAAACATCTTCGTGAAAATTATTTTCGGGAAGGGTTGGATCGAGTTTCAATTGCTTTTCTCTGGTTTTGATTTCAGATTGCAGTGTACCGATTTCTTTCCTCAGATCCTCGTGCTTTTTCCCTTTCATCGACTTATTTTTATCAGAAAGCCGGTTGTTCATCCATCGAAGAGCCTGGGTTTCTTCTTCTGGACCTGCAAAGAATCCCATGGGCCCGGTAAGTGATCACGGTTAAAAAACCAACCGCACGAGGGCTTTTGCTCCGGTTTTCTTTCTTTGTTTAATTGAAATAAGCTCAACTGTCTTTGTTGAAAGTGCATAGATAAGGTCGTTTGATATGCCCGACCATGTCAGTGAAATAGGGCTGGGTCTACCTGCTTCGTGAGAAGGATTTCCTCACCGGTGAAATCGAACGCTACCTCAAAATCGGCCTCACCGAACGCGACGTCCCCGACCGCGTCAAAGAACATCAAACTGGCAACGCCCGCAAAGTGATGTCGATTTACGAAAAGCACGTACCGCTCATGAGCGCCATGGAAAACCACCTCAACCACGTGTATTCCTCTGACCGGGTGTACGGGGAATGGTTTGACCTTGACGACACCCGGGTCCAAAACGAGCTCATCCCGATGATCGAACGGTTGGCGATCGAACAGGCAGAAACCAAAGCACACAAAGAAGTCACTGACGAACTCAAGAAAAAATACGACAACGGGACGGTTCGAAACCCCACGGCTGCTGAAACGGCCCTCCACGAAGCCTATCTTACAGCCAAGCACGCCCACACCTTGGCCAAAGCCCGCCACGCCATCGACGATGCCAAGGTACGTGCGCTCATCGGCGCATCCGAAAGTATCGAAGGGGTGGTGCTGGTTAAGCTCAAGAAACAGTCCAAGCACTTCAACAAGGCTGCCTTCCTCAAGAGCCTCGCGGCCGATGAACTCGCCCTGTGTCACGCCACGGTCACCGAGTTCAAAGCCGGCTCACCGAAAATTGAGGGCGTCAAGAACGGCTGAAGCGGAACAAGCACACGCTGCGTACTTGGCTTCAAGAAAAGCCGTCCGTGAAGCCGAATGGGACGCAGAACGTCACGGCGCTGCCCTGGCGGTGGCCATTGGTGAAGACCGCGAAATCACTGGGGTGGTGTCGTGGATTCGCGAGGACGTGACCACCGAAGACAAGTGGAGCCTTGATTTGGCGAAGGAGCACTTCCCGGAAAAATACGAAGCCCACCGAACGGAACGACCCGACATCGTTGAAGTGAAAATCGGGGAAGGACATCCGTACTGAATTCTGCTGAAACCTGCATCTCTTATGTAGGGTGGAACGCCCTCGCCAGCATGCCAATTTTACTCGGACATTGCCAAGAAGTCGGACACGTGGATCGCCTCGAAATCGCCGTCCCGGACCACACCGTCCAAAGCGGAAACTGCCCCCTGTGCGGCCAGGTCCAAACCTGCGACGTCCACTGGCGAGAGGATGCCTTCACGCCCTCCGACATGGACATCATCCGCAACCAAGAGGACATGTCGGCCAACCACAACGTCTACCCCGGCGGCACCCCCGGAAAATTCCACCATCACCTGGTCATCTTTGTTGACCACCCCAACTTCACCTTCGAAGGCCTCGAAGGGCTTCTGCGTCGTCGCATCCGCCAACACAACAACTGGGACACACGCACGCTATCGATTCGCTTTGTGTCCTTGACCAAGCGTTCCATGGCCACCAAGATGGGTACCAAAAATTTCCGTCCGATGGTGGAACGCTGGCGATGGCTGGAGCCGACCTTTGCGCCCATCATCCAGTTCCGGACGATGAATTTCTCGTGGTCGACCCGCATCTTCTGACGGTGCAGACTCTGTCAGCAAGGCCGCATGCAGCCGCCCGGTTCGTTAGCCCACAAGGCTCAGCATCTCGATCACGAACAGCACAAAGGCGAGCACGGCCAACCCAACAATGGCAATCACCGAAGTACCGACTCCCCCCAGAAGGGACAGGTCCTGTTTCAGTGCTGAATACGCGAGCAGACCGAGGAACGCGACGCCAATCACCACGGCGGCCAAGGAACACTTCCCCAACGAGTACCTCGCCTGCATGACACAACAACCAAATTCGGTTCGGTTGAACGTGCACGAGGGAAGGAAATACCTCCCATGAAAGCACCAGCATGCTCAGAATGCTTGATTGAACCTTGGATGCTTCAAATACTCTTGAAGAACAAGAACTCTGCATGTCACACAAGTTGGACCCCGTTCTCGATGCCGGATTGCGACCTGAAGCGACGTTCATGAAATCTCGTAGCGGAGAAAAATGGGGTTACGTCGACGAGTTCAAACACGAATTCGGCCCCTCTTGCTGCATTTTTGAAACCGATGAGGAGGGTTCGTTTCTCCAACTCACCCTCATTCATGAAGAAGCGATTGAAGAGAACATCAACGAGCTTC
>Ga0255776_10004845_pt1 | contig 14106 bp, 10 predicted proteins | sample 071ome_19_FD_179974 | JGI IMG/M metagenome (GOLD analysis project Ga0255776, IMG submission 179974) | Coastal salt marsh microbial communities from the Groves Creek Marsh, Skidaway Island, Georgia - 071413AT metaG (version 2) | ecosystem: Environmental > Aquatic > Marine > Intertidal zone >... | reverse complement strand
GGTCGTGCGGAACCCGCCCGAAGTGCAACCACGAATAATGTTTCAGTCCCCTCACCTGGCAGCAACGCCGGACCTGAAGCGTTTGAAGAGGCAATCCAGGTCACGCTCGAAGAACAGGGAATGTATTCCCCACTGCTGGCAGAACAATACGAAACCCTTGCCGGTCTTTACTTCAATGCTGGCCGCTATCCTGAAGCCATCGCTTCGTATGAAGATGCCATGCACATCCACAAGGTGAACAAGGGGCTGTTCAACCTGGACCAGGCCGACCTGGTCAGAAAGCTGATCCGCGTACACACCAGCCTGGGTGATTTTGAGGCCGTGGACAATCATCGCCACTATCTTTATTACCTGCACAGTAAATCACTGCCCGAGACTGATCCTCGGCTGGTGGCTGAAAAGCTGGACTGGGCCGACTGGAATATCGAAGCCTATGTGAAAGGTTACCGGGACTCGTATAACAACCCCATTCTTTTGAGCGACAGTGTGGATCCGGCCCGCGGGGTGAGAACCATGAATTTTGAAGTCCCTGCCAGGCCGCCGGGTGTCGATACCTCTGGCGCTGTATCCAATAACAGTCCCAGCACAATTCCGGTATCAATCAATGTGCCCCAGCTGAACTCGAATTCCGTGATCACCAATGCAGCTGTTACTGATTACAACCTGCGCAGCATCCCCTATGCGTTGAGCAATGAAATCACCATCAACCAGCGTCTGCGTGATGCCGAGGATATCTATGAAGAGGTGCTGGAGGATCTGGAGCGTCAGAACAGTGCTATTCAGGATCAGATGGCCATGCACGAAAAGCTGGCAAACATTGCCTACCTCCTGAAGATGGAATACCAAAAGTTTGAACGGGTACAGGACCAGGGTTCCATTGCCTATAACCGCGTCAACCAGGAGTTCACCAGCGATTCGGAAATGATGACCAACAGGCTTTACGTCCGTACCCGCAATGCCCTGGAAGACATTGCCAGCGAATTTGAAGGCAATGTCCAGGTGGGGGCACAGGAGAAAGCCGCTGCCTACACCACGCTGGGTGACCTGCACCTGAGCTTCAACCGGCCCAAACGGGCATTCGCAGCCTACGAGCATGCATATGATCTGCTGGTGGCAGCCGGTGACAGTGCCGACGTTGCCATTACCCGTTTGAACCCTGCACCGGACACCGCGGTACCTTCTTATGGTATTCACCCTTACAGCCGGAATTTTTTCAATATTCCGGCATCCACGCAGATTCCCTACAAGGGTTACATTGATGTGTCTTACGACAAGGATGCCTTTGGCCAGCTAAACGCTGTGAAAGTATTGCAGGAATCACCCGGCACACCGGCCTTGGTCAGGTCCGCCCTGCTGGACCATTTGAGACAGCAAACTTTTCGGCCAAAATTTGATGGTGACAGCGGCATCGACCAAACGGGTATCAACCTGCGATACTACTATTTCCACCAGTAACGGCTTACGCAGTCATGACTTGCCCAAACCATTACACCGCTATCAGACCAAACTGCCTGCCTGTCCCGGGAATGGCCCCAAGTGCTGTAATTCTGGTTACCCTGCTTTTTTCGCTGCCGGTGTTTTCACAATCTGGCAGTGACATTGAAAACCTGTTTTTTGATGCCGTATATTTTGATGATCAGGAGCAGATCCTGTTGTCTTCCGGTGACCGTTTTGACGGTGACAGCAAACCCGCTGACAACGCAAAAAGCACGACTACGCAGGACCCTGTCCGTCCCCTGCCCGAACTGCTGCAGGATATCGAAAACTACCAGGCAAACATCAATCGCCAGATTGAGGAAAAAGGTGCATTTGACCCTGGGCTGGCCCAGGAATATATCGCGTTGGGAAACATTCAGGCTCTCACTGGTGACCAGGAAAGTGCTGTAGCGTCCTATGAAAGCGCCATGCATATCGATCGTATCAATGAAGGCCTTTACACCCTGTCGCAGGAAACTGCAGTTCGGAAACTTATTGAAATCAACAAGAACGCCCTGGATTACCCGGAAGCTGACAAGTATCACCAGTATCTGTACTACCTGTTATCCCGGAACCTGGAGGACAGCAGCAAGGAATTGCAGGACGCCGGCCTGGAATGGGCGAACTGGAATGTAAACATTTTCAGGCGAATGGCATTCAAGCGTGAAGAGGGCTTCAGCTTTGCCGCTGGCACATCCACCATCCCTTCCACCATGCTGCGCCGGGGCGAGATGATTGCCATGGTTAATGACCTGACCAGTGAGGTCAGGTTTGTATCCCGGTCAGATATGTTTGCCGGCAACTCAATGTCCTATACGCCTGACCAGTTGCTCGACCCACGGCTTGAGCAGGCCAGGGATGTGTATGACAAACTCCTGGAGCATGACAGCCTCAATCGTGACATTCTGACGCGCAAGGCCAATATCATTTACCTGTTCAAATACCAGCTGGAAGAGTATCTCGATGTGGATGTCCTGAGTTCACCGCTGGCCAGTAACAGGAGCAATATTTCCCGCTCAATACCGTTTGTCCGCCGCGGTTATTCGGAAATTCGTGATTCACTGACCCGGATAGCAGAAAGCCTGGACGATGACCCTGTCTCTGCCGCTCGCGCCTATCTTGATCTTGGTGACTGGGAACTGATGTTTGATCGTCTCCAGCGGGCTGAAGCTGCCTACCAGCAAGCCTACACCCTGTTGACTGAACATGGCATTGGCGAAGAAGAGACTGCCCAAATCCTGAATCCTGAGCCCGCCTATTTCATTCCGGAAAACATTACCTATGAATACACCCGTGCATTCCTTGGCATTGAGGATTCCATCGACATCCCCTATATCGGCTATCTTGATGTCACCATGGATAAACGCGAAAACGGGTCGTTAAGAAATGTCGACATAGTAAGTACTTCTGAAAATACCGGTCAGCTGGTACGTAACAGGCTTCTTGAATTGTTGCGGGAAGTCATCACGCGCCCTACCCTGGTTGGTGGTGAAAGACAGGAACTACGTGATATAAAGGTCAGGTTCTACTACGCGTATTAAGGCAGATTGGAGCCTGCAGGCACTGATCTGCCAGACAACATGAAACGTACAGCCAATAGTTCAACGTGAGGAGTTCTGTACCTGGGTCAATGACCCAGGTGAAACCAGACTGAGTCCCGATGATGTCCAGACTGTATAGCAGTACAAGACGCTTTTCCGGGCTGGCCATGCCGGCATTGCGGCCACATCGTTGGTTGTGCAGTCCGGGGTTTGCTCCCCTGCTACTTGTTTTGACCTGCCTGCCCTCCTTCACTGCCCGTGCCCAGGATAATCAGGAACTGTTAACCCTGGTATTTGATCCCGTTCCCATTACGCTGGAACTTGATGCAGGCTCTCCCTCTACCACTGTGTCACGTGAATTGGTCACGTTGCCTGACCATGATGAAAAACTGACCGTCAGTGAGTTTCTCGCCAGCACCCTGGAGTATCCGGAAGTCACCCTTGAGCCTGCCATCAATGCCACTATCGAGGAATACAAAAAACGCATTACTGAACTGGAGCTGCAAGGTGGCGCCTATGCCCAGCAGCTGAGCCAGGAATATTCCACGCTCGGAGCCCTTTATGAATCACTGGGAGATTACGATTCAGCACTCGATTACCTCGAAAAAGCCATGCATAACAACCGGGTTAACCTGGGGCTGTACAATCTCGAGCAGGAAAACATCATCAAGGAAAAAATAAAAAATCATGTGGCCAAGGGCGATCTCCACGCCGCAGACCTGGAACAGGAATACCTGTTTTTCATCCGGCAGCGTGCCTATGGCAACACGAGTGTCGATCTGCTGCCGGCCCTCACGGAATATGCCGAGTGGAGCATTTTTGCCTTCGATTCCAACCTCATTCTGAGCCCTACATTTCCCTACGCTGCACAGAGCCGTGCCTTTACGGAAAACGGCGTGAGCAATTCCATAGGTGAAGAAGACTTCAAAACCAGCCGCCTGGTTCATGCCCAGAATATCTACAGGACCATCATTGAGATTCTTCTCAATAATTACGGAATAACAGACAAACGTCTTCTGGACATGGAACAAAACCTGGCCCTGACCAACTATTTCTTTGCCACCAACCTGGGTATCAGCAGCTCTTCCTTCGCAAACGAGAGCAATTCTGCATTAAGTATGAGCTCATCCCAGAGTTATTTTGATATGTCACGTGTATCAACCAACTCCATGGGTTACCGCCATGGGCGCGAAGCGCTGGAAAGGCGCCTTAAGTACATGCTCAATATGGAAGATATCTCGCCGGAGGACATTGCCAAAGCCCGCCTTGAACTGGGTGACTGGCTGATGATTTTCAAGAAACGGGTTGCTGCCATGGCCCAATATGAAGAAGCGTATCGGGAATTTGCGGCAGCAGAGGCAGAGGTTCCAGCACAAGCCCTGGATGCGCTTTTCAACCCGCTCATGCCTGTAACCATTCCCACCTTTGTTGATTATCGATTCACCAGGGCTGCACTGGGCATTCCGCAAGACCAGCCATTGGCCTATCGTGGCTGGTTTGACGTTAAAGTGGATATCACCCGTTACGGAAAGACCCGGGATGTTGAAATTCTTGCGCGAAGTGACGAGGCATCCGACGCCATCGAAAATACCCTGCTTCGCCAGCTTCGCAATTCAACCTCATTCCGTCCCCGCATGCCAAATGGGACAGCCATGGAAAATGACCAACTGCTGGCTCGCTACTACTACAGTTACTAGACAACAATCACTGAACAACGATGCTGGCAGTGACTTGATGGCACATGCTTCCCGTTGTCCTGCTGTCTTCTGGCAAAAATCATTAGGCAAAAAAAAGGCCAGATAAACATCTGGCCTTTTTCGTGTGGCGTCTGGAACACGCCTGGCAATTACACCAGTTTGTATCCCAGTTCATACAATGGCATTTTCCGGATACGGTCACCTGTTGCATTAAAGATTGCATTGGTGACAGCGGCCAGCAGTGGCGGCATGGAAGGCTCACCAGCACCTGTTGGTGAGAACTCTTCAGGTTCCAGGAAGCTGATTTCCAGTGCCGGTGCCTGCGGCATACGCAGAAGCGGGTACTGGTGGAAGTTCTGCTGCTGGATAACACCATTTTCAAAGGTGATCTTGCCATTGAACAACTGGCTCAGACCGTCAATGATGCCACCTTCCATCTGGTTTTCAGCAGAGCTCAGGTTATGGATGAAACCGAAGTCGGCAACAGCCCATACCTTGTGAACCTTCACTTCCTTGTTGGCACTGACAGAAACATCAGCAACCTGGGCTACATAGCCGCTGTGACAGAAGTAGAAAGACAAACCCTTGGCACGACCAGGCTCGTTTGAATCCTGCTCGTAATTGGAGAGTCGGGCAACTTCCTTGATCACGTTGGCGGCACGGCCGGTGTGCATGGAACCCGGATTCTCGGCATTGGCCAGACGTGGCTCACCAAGTGTATCCAGCAGGAAGTTCACATGGCCTTTACCTGAGGCCATGGCCAGCTCATGCATGAAGCCCTGGAACGAGAACGCAAAGGCGTTTGAAGAAGGTGCACGCATTGGACCGGTAGGGATCGCATTCTGGAACATGGTCTGGGTAAGTTTCAGGTTATCCAGCACATCACCAGGGAATACGTTCGGGTTCAGGTCAGCGCTGGTCATTGGCGCTTCACCATTGCCGGTAGACGTCATGAAGTGATCCTGCCAGGCAATCAGGTTGCCTGCGCCATCCAGAGCACCCTTGTAGGAGTGGAATCCACCTGGACGGAAATAGTCACCGCTCATGTCATCTTCACGAGTCCACTGCAGTTTGATTGGCGTGCCTTCCATGCGTCGGGCAATGGCTGCCACTTCAAAGGCATAGTCAGAGGCCAGTTTACGGCCGAAGCCGCCACCGATACGGGTCTGGTGCAGGATGGAGTTTTCTGCTTCAACACCGGCCACAATGGCAGCACCGGTTTCGGCTGACTGTGGAATCTGGGCAGGTGCCCACAATTCGATGATGCCATTTTCAAATTTGGCGACACAGTTTTCAGGTTCCAGCTGGGCGTGGCTGACATAGGGATATTCATAGAAACCACTGAGCACCTGGGCAGCATTGGACATGACAGATTCGGCATCCCCTTTGCTCGCAGCGACGGTGGTTCTGTTATTCGGTGGGCCAACCTGCATCATCAGGGGCTCACCATCCTGATCTTTCAGGGCATAGGCACGATCAACCAGATCCTGCCATGAAGCGGTTTCCGCTTCGCTCAGGTCCCAATCGATTTCCAGCTCGCGCTTGGCCTTGATGGCAGCCCAGGTGGAACGCGCAACAACGGCAACACCGCTGAAGATATCGCCACCGCCAGGGTTGAACATTTTTGGATTGCCGAACTGATCAATGATGAAGGCATCAACCACGCCAGGCATGGACTTGATGTGACTTTCATTGAAGGACAGTGCCTTACCGCCGATCTGTGGACACTTGGTGTAGGTGGCATACAGCATGCCGTCCATACGGGTGTCAGCACCAAACAGGGGCTGGCCGGTGACGATCTGGACGTTATCCACACCGGTATAGCGACGGCCCAGGAGTTTGAAATCTTCGCGATTTTTCAGGGTCAGTGTTGCTGCATCCGGTACCGGCATGGTGGCGGCCAATTCAGCAAATTCACCGTAGCCCCACTCGCGGCCGGAAGCTGTATGCACAACTTTGGTCTCGGATGTGGAAAGCTCTGATACTGGAATGTTCAGTTGCTGGGCAGCCGCGGCAAGAATCATGGCACGGGCAGTGGCACCGGCCTGACGCATGGCCATCCAGTTCATGGGGGTGGACAGTGAGCCACCGGCAAACTGGGCACCGTATTTGGACGCATCAATATCGGCCTGGACGACGTCAACGTCTTCCCAGGCGCAATCCAGTTCTTCGGCGATAATCAGAGGAAGGCCGGTCTTGATGCCCTGGCCGCATTCCGGATTCTTGGAGAACAGGTTGATCCTGCCATTCGGCTGAATCTGTACGTAAGGGCTCAGCGTGGCATCACCTGAAGACTGGGCTTTGGCTTTGGAGCTGCCACCCATGGCCAGGCCAATAGCCAGACCACCACCGGCTACACCGGTGATTTTGAAAAACTGGCGACGGGATACGTTAGGCATGCCTACACTGGCTTCCCTGGATTCACGCAGCTGCTGGAAAAAATCAGGCAGTTCGGGAGATATCAGATCGTTGTTTATCAGTTTCATGCGATCTCTCCTGTCCGGGATGCATCATAAAAAGCTGTACCGTTCATTTTGGCAGCAGCATTTTTGATGGCTCCACGAATACGGGTGTAGGTGGCGCAGCGACAGATGTTGCCAGACATGGCCGCATCGATTTCTGCATCACTCGGGTTTGAGTTGTTCCGCAGCAGTGCTGTGGCGCTCATGATCTGGCCAGCCTGGCAGTAACCACACTGGGGAACGTCAAGTTCGATCCAGGCTTCCTGGACTGGAGTCAATGTACCATCAGCAGCAGCGAGACCTTCGATAGTGGTGATCTCCTCGTTGCTCAGATTGCCAACCGGAATCTGGCACGAGCGTACCGGGGCGCCATTGAGATGCACTGTACAGGCGCCGCACTGGGCGATGCCGCAGCCGTATTTGGTGCCCACCAGACCCAGCTCATCACGCAGCACCCAAAGCAGCGGCGTGGAGGGATCGATCTCACCAATGTCCATTGCCTGACCATTTATACGTAAAGTTGCCATAACAATTCCCTATAGTCTGAATTCTTGCTTCCGAAACAGGTTCGTAAGCTGTTAAAAATAATGTGAAAAAGTGGTTCAAATTAAACCACTCACCTTTAAGAATCAAGCAGTATCTTGCGGGTGTCCCGGTCATCCACCTTCACATATACTCTTTTCGAAATGAGGGCAGAATCAGGGTTTTCGGATTCAGGTGCCGTGGATCTTTACTGACTGGCTCAGCAACTGTACCCGCGATGTCCGGAGTATAAACCCAGGGCGACCATGATGACACCCTCTGGAAGCATTCCGGGCTGACCGGTGAACCGGACCAGCATGAAAGGGTGGGACCTGAAAGGATTGTGAAAATTTCAATGGCAGGGCCAGAACCCGTCAGGCAGTGCCAGTATTTAACGACTCCTGCATAAATACCAGCTGTCTGGTGAGGAGCCACACGGGCACCTGCCCGCTCAGGCACGGGTATTGGCCGGGCAACCTGAAATTTCAGTAAAGTGAGTACTAACATTTGATTAATCGCCTTATTTACCTGGCCTATTCGAAACCTGACAATCCGGATACCCATGGCTAAATCTGTCTTTTCAACCCCTGTCATCACCCCGGTTTTCCGGTTTCTGGCCAATATTTGCCTGAAGATGCTGGGCTGGCGTGTGGAACCGGGAACCCTGCCGCCGCCGCCCTACATCGTGATTGGCGCACCACATACCAGCAACTGGGATTTTCTGTTTCTCATGTGCGCGATCTTTCACCTGCGCCTGGATGTGAAATGGATGGGTAAACACACGCTTTTCCCCCGGGGTCTGGGCTGGTTGATGCGCTGGCTGGGCGGCATCCCGGTGAACCGGACCCGGGCGCACAATATGGTGGGGAAGATGGCAGAACTTATCAGATCCCATCCTGACACCATCTTATGTATTCCACCGGAAGGTACCCGAAGCGCCGTCAAGGAATGGAAAACCGGGTTTTACCACATTGCCAGCCAGTCAGGGGTGCCGGTGGTCATGGCTGCCATCGATGCGGAGCAAAAGTCGCTGAGGGTGCTTGGGCATGTCGAGCCCAGCGGGGATGTTGACACAGACCTGCCGCAAATCAAGAAAATGTACATTAATATCAAAGGGATACGCAGATAGGCCTTTCCGTGCTGTCAGCCTTCAGACAGTTTCCTGACGGCCTGGTAACGAAAACAGTCAGTGGTATGGTCATTCACCATGCCAGTGGCCTGCATGAAGGCGTAAATGATGGTCGGCCCCACAAAACTGAAGCCGCGCTTCTTCAGATCCTTTGATAGGGTCTCCGCCAGGGCTGTTTTGGCCGGAATGTCCTTGTGGCGTTTCAGGGCATTCTGGATCGGCTGGTGATCCACAAACCCCCAGAGGTACTTGTTGAAAGTACCGAATTCTTCCCGAATCCTGATGAAGGCCCGGGCATTGGTCACCGCAGCATGGACCTTGAGCCGGTTCCGCACAATGCCTTCATTGGCCAGCAACGCCTGGATCTTGTCGTCACCATAGGCCGCCACCTTGTTGTAATCAAAGCGGTCGAAGGCCTCCCGAAAGGCTTCACGTTTTCTCAGAATGGTGATCCAGCTAAGGCCTGCCTGCATGCCCTCCAGAATCAGAAACTCGAAGAGTTTCTTGTCCCCATGGAGCGGGACTCCCCATTCTTCATCATGGTATTTGTGGTACAGCGGGTCATCCCCGGCCCAGACACAGCGTTTCATTGATGGACAGCCTTTGAAAATCGGCGGTTCAGGGGTCGACCCGCAACTGCCCCATCATACCAACTTCAGCGTGATCCAGAATATGGCAGTGGTACATCCAGGTACCCGGCCTTTCATCAAATCGCACCGCCAGTTTCACTTCGGAATGCACGGGAATGTCCACGGAGTCCTTCCATTCCGGTGTGCGGTTTTCATCCAGGACCTGGAAAAAATATCCGTGCAGATGGAAGGGATGGTTGAAATCGGTATCGTTGCGCACCGTCCAGATATGGGTATCCCCCACACTGGCCTCGATAGGTTTTACTTTCCAGTAGGGAATCCCGTTGATACCCATGATCACACTGTCATCCCCGGGAAACTCGATGGTCAGGTCAACCAGCAGCTCCCTGGCATTGCTGACGTCTATCTTCTCTATGGTTCGCAATGCATAGGGGATGGGTTCCGGGGTAACAGCGGGTTCATCGACCGAGACGATTCTCAGCATTTCCTCGGAAAACCGGTTGAAGGTACTGCCGTACCCGCGATCGGTGGGGTACCAGTCCAGCCAGTCCTCGGTGCCCGGTGCGTCAGTGGGGGTGAACACCATATCGACACGCTCGGAAGGAACGATACGAATCTGGTCCACGGTTTCGGTATGTGCTGCCAGACCATTGTCCCCGCCCAGACGGATCAGGGGCTGGCGATGGTAACGCAGGGTGTAATAGCGGGTGCGGGCCGCATTGATTACCCGCCAGCGCTGTTGTTTGCCCTGCCTGACCTTGAGGGTGGGCCGTACCTTGCCATTCACCAACAGCACTTCTCCCTCCCGACCAAACAGGTCGCTGAAAGCACCGCCCTGGTTTGCGGGCAGGAACTGGCCATCCTCATCCAGGCTCATATCCGAGAGCATCACCACCAGGTCGTCACCAAACTCATCCGGGTCATCCGGGTCCTCAACCACCAGCGGCCCGTACATCCCCCAGCCCACCTGGGCAGCTGAGTTGATATGCGGGTGATACCAGTAGGTGCCGGCATCACGCAGAATAAAGTCATAGGTGAAGCTGCCTCCGGCTGCTACAGGATCCTGGGTCACATTCGGCACGCCGTCCATGTTGTTGGCCACACGCAGCCCATGCCAGTGAATACTGGTGGATTCCGGCAACCTGTTGGTGAAATGCACAATGAGCCGATCACCCACCTTGGCCCGGATCAATGGACCGGGCAGGGAGCCGCCATAGGTCCACACAGGTGTTTTGGTGCCCGGAATAATTTCCATTTCCACGATTCGCGCATCCAGTTCGATCTCCAGAATATTGGGGTCAGGATTAATGTCTTCCGGAACCAGCAAGGCCAGATCATCATCCCAGCCTTCTGGCTGGGACACCTGACCCGCCCTGAGCGGCGTTATGGTGTCAGCAGGCGCCGACACGTCTTCCGGCAAATTGGCACAGGCCGCAAGGAGGAGGGCAGGCAGTAATCTGCCTGCTAACCTGGAAAGCTGGTCAAGAAACGGTGTCATCAATATTCCCCCGTGTTGGCAGTCAGAGTGTCAGAACCTGCGCAACGTAATAATGTACTTATGGCACATCATTCTATGCCAGTCACAGAATAGTGCTAATTGATTTATCACAAACAGGGGAGGAAGATCAGACCGGCTCGATCTGTCTCAGGTGCCGAAGGACTGACAGCCAGGCACCTGCCAGGCCCAGGCCGCCGGCAACCACCAGTATTAACAGCACCTCACTGATGGACAGGCCAACCAGGGAAAAATCACTGTCATAAAGTGTCACCAGTCGGCCAACGGGTCCGGAAAGCAGCAACAGCGTCAACAACACAAGCACCAGGGCAATCAAACCGCCGCCAACACCAAACCACAAGCCGGTATACAGGAAGGGGCGTGAAACATAGGCATCTGTCCCTCCCACCAGCTTGACCACCAGAATTTCGTCACGCCGGTTTTCAATGGCCAGTCGAACCGTGTTGCCCACAGCCAGAACAACCCCCAGGCACAACAACAGGGCCAGGCCAAGGGTGAATCGCTGTGCCAGGTCGAGCATGCTGTCCAGGCGTCGTACCCATTCCAGATCCACCTGGACAGTATCCACACCGGAAAAGGATTCCAGTTCTCGAGCAAGCAGCCGGATGCTGTCCGGGTCCTGGCTGACCGGTGTCACTTCGATCACGGCAGGCAGCGGATTTTCGTCAAGGTCTTCAAGAATATCGCCAAACCCCGACAAGGTTTCAAACTCTCCAAGCGCCTGGCTTGCTGAAATCAGACGAGTAGCTGCCACTGACGCCAATGTATTAACGTTATCAGTGACCGAGGCAAGGGCCTGATCATCCAACCCCAAATTCATATACAGGGATATATTTCCTGCCTCGTCCAGACCACTGCTGAACTGGCGAAAATTCAACAACACCAGCAACAGGCAAAGCGGCAGGGACAGGGCAATGCCGATGACCGCCCAGGTCAGCAGGCTGGAACCTGGCTCCTTCAACAACCGGTCCAGACTGTCCACGGCCACGGCCTGATGCTGGGCAAACAGGGAGTGACCGGTTTTGCGCTTGCCAGACTGCCCGTTATTACCTTTTGATCTGGGTTTGGCAGTAGCTGGTTTGCTCGCCCCTTTCCCGGGTTGACGCAACTTAACCATCACGCACCATCCTGCCCTTGTCCAGGGTCAGCACCCGATGTTTGGCAGGATCAATCAGGGCCAGGTCATGGGTGGCAATTAGCACACTGGTTCCCACCTGATTGAACTGTTCAAACAACTGCATGATTTCAGCCGATAACGCCGGATCGAGATTTCCCGTGGGTTCGTCAGCCAACAACAGGGCCGGCTTGTTGACCACTGCCCGGGCAATGCCTACCCGTTGCTGTTCACCGCCCGACAACGCCACCGGGTTCAGGTTTTCCTTGCTCAGCAGACCGACCTTGTCCAAGGCTGCACGCACCCGCCTGCCCGCCTCACGGGTGTCATAACCTGCTACCTGCAAAGGCAGGGCCACGTTGTCATAGACACTGCGATCGAACAGCAACTGGTGATCCTGAAATACCACGCCAATGTGGCGGCGAAAGAAGGGGAGCTGACGCCGGGACAGACGGTTCAGGTTCTGCCCATGGACAAACACCTGCCCGGCACTGGCCTTTTCCATCTGCATGATGAGTTTGAGCAGGGTGCTTTTTCCGGCACCGGAGTGACCCGTCAGAAAGGAAAATTCTCCAGCTTCGAGATGAAAGGAAATATTCAGTAGGGCTTCGTGACCGCCGGGATAACGCTTGCTGACCCCATCGAACTTGATCATGGTCTATCCAAAACCACCATCAATCCTGTTCCTGATCAAACAGGGCGTGGACAAAATCCCCGGCATTGAAGGGCCGCAGATCCTCGGCTTTTTCACCGATGCCGATGTAGCGTATGGGCAAACCGAAATGACGGGCGATGGCAAAGATCATGCCGCCCTTGGCCGTACCATCCAGCTTGGTCAGGGTAATACCGGAGATATCCACGGCCTTGCCAAACTTTTCGGCCTGGCTGAGTCCGTTCTGGCCGGTACCGGCATCGAGCACGAGCATGATTTCCTGTGGAACATCTTCATCCAGTTTTTTCAGCACCCTGATGACCTTTTCCAGCTCCTGCATCAGGTTATCCTTGTTGTGCAGGCGGCCAGCGGTATCAGCGATCAGTATTTCAATATTCCTGGCCCTGGCGGATTCATAGGCATCGAAGATTACCGACGCACTGTCGGCACCGGTATGCTGGGCCACCACAGGAACATTATGACGCTCACCCCAGTGCTGCAGCTGTTCCACGGCAGCGGCACGAAATGTATCACCGGCTGCCAGCATCACTGAACGGTTCTCATCCTGGAATTTGCGCGCCAGCTTGCCAATAGTGGTGGTCTTGCCCACGCCATTCACGCCAACCATGAGTATCACAAAGGGTTTGCCTGAATAAGGCGGGACAACGAGGGGTTGCTCAGCGGGTTTCAGAATCTTGAGCAGTTCATCCTGAAGGGCCTGGTACAGTGCGCCGGAATCCTTCAACTGGTTGCGCTTCAGGCTGGCTGTCAGGTCATCGATGATGGTGGTAGTGGCCTCGATACCCACATCGGCAATCAGGAGCTGGCTTTCCAGTTCTTCAAGCAGGTCCGCATCAATGGCTTTCTTGCCCGCAAGCACAGAGGCCAGGCCTTCGCCCAGATTGCTGCGGGTTTTCTGCAGGCCAGCCCTTAACCGATTAAAAAAGGATTCCTTGGGGGCGTCCTGCTGATCGCCGGTTTCGGGCGTGGAGGCCTGATCGCGGTTCTTTTTTCCAAATCCAAACATGGGGGGAATTGCTGATAAATGATGCTCTTGCCAAGGCCGGGTATCCTATCAGCACTGTCCCTGCTATGCCACTCAAAATCTGGCACAATGGCGCGCAAATCCGCGATCCTGCAGCCATCGGCGAACAACAGCCAACAACGACATATCACCCATGAGCAAAGCCCCAGGCAAGGTAAAAAACCCGAACAGCTTCCGCATCATTGCAGGCAAATGGCGTTCACGCCGCCTGTCTTTTCCGGAAGATGTCGACTCCCTGCGCCCCACCACTGACCGCGTCAGGGAAACCCTCTTTAACTGGCTCCAGCAAAAAATCATTGGGGCCAGATGCCTGGACCTGTTTGCCGGCAGTGGGGCACTGGCTTTTGAAGCGGCCTCCCGGG
>Ga0255776_10004839_pt1 | contig 14123 bp, 11 predicted proteins | sample 071ome_19_FD_179974 | JGI IMG/M metagenome (GOLD analysis project Ga0255776, IMG submission 179974) | Coastal salt marsh microbial communities from the Groves Creek Marsh, Skidaway Island, Georgia - 071413AT metaG (version 2) | ecosystem: Environmental > Aquatic > Marine > Intertidal zone >... | reverse complement strand
AAGTGTTTGCTGAATGGGCGTGGATTGTACCGCCAATAGGGGCTTCAGCCACCCCGCTCTACCTTTGTGACCACTGGCAAAACACCATCCTCAAACCCAATTTATTCTACCTTCCAGAGATTCATGAACCAGATGCAAAGATGGGTCACGGTACACCAGCATCCGATGGCGAATCGAGGTGTCCGTTTGGTCATGGTGCATCCTCAACGTCAAACCAAGACCGGTCAACCGCCGACTGAACTTGAATTTCTAATTCGAACTTCTTTGACACACCGTGGATAAATTCACGAATAATATCTAATACTCAAAGCATAACACCCGGAACAGTGATACAATGACCACCCAGGTTAGCCAATACTCTAAGTTGGAATCTTTACTGGATGGAAGAATGATTACTTCAAAGAGAAAAACGTATCACTGCTCACATATTGATGAAATGTGTATTGTTTTTTCTGAAACAGGAGACACCAAACAAGTCATGATTCCAGTAGTTGTAGCACTTGAATGGATTTCTGCACTTGAATCAGGACTAATCAATATGGAGATGACCTCAAGAGCTATGCGAGAGGCGGTTGTAAAAGACTCGAGTTGGGCTCCCTATCAACATGGTTTTGAAACTCATTTACATGCTATTGTTCTCACATGGCATAATTCAAACAATTAGAGGTGATTAATTGTCAATATATGGAAAACCAGTTTGGCAATTACTGATTGATTTCGCACAGGAACATTTGGATTTAGAAGGCAGCACATTTACTCCTCAAGATGCTACAAGATGGTTTCAACCAAAATATCCCGATATCAAAAAGGGTACTATCAATGCACACATAAGAATGATGTCAACTAATGTGAAAAGTCGTCTTCATTGGTCTCCTAGCGAGCATCACAACGTGTTTTACTCTCTAGGTTCTGGCACATACAGAAGATATCGCCCCTCGCTAGATCCTCCTCCAATAATGTCGAAAGACGATGTTCCAACATCAATTGAGCCAGTTTCCGAGGAAATTGACGATGAAGAATTGGAACAGCAAAGAGATTTTACGGGAGACGGAGCATTTGCTTTTGAGAGGGATCTTCAAAACTACTTAGTGAAAAATCTAGAATCTATCGAACCTGGATTAAAATTGTATAATCAAGATGGGATTACGGGAGTAGAGTTTCCAGTAGGAGGTCGCCGAATTGACATTCTTGCAGTGGATAATCAAGGTGATTTAGTTGTCATTGAACTCAAGGTAAGCAAAGGACATGATCGAGTAATAGGTCAGATTTTAAGATATATGGGCTGGATCAAAATGAACCTTGCCGAAGATGAACAAAAAGTTCGAGGAATTATCATTGCAAAGGATATTTCAAGCGATTTAAGATTAGCATGTTCGGTCACTCAAGATATTACTTTGAAAGAATATTCAATCACATTTTCTTTAGACAAAGTAAGTTGAAATAAATCTCGAGCACAATTATCTAAATTTTTAGAGTCGTTTCATTTTTTTATTATGAGGTCGTGTTAACAATTTATTCAGCGATTCGAAGCAACCTTGTGGTCCTAAATCCTTGGAGGACTTTGATGAACCGTTTTTCTTTGAACTGCTCGTCCAAACTGCCATCGCCCGTATCAATCCGAAGCGAGTCAAGTCCGAGCAATTTTGCAGGTGTTGCTACACCGAGGATGTTCTCCATACCCACGAGGCGAAGCACCGCAGGTGATAACTGAAGATTTCCTCGACCGATGAGGAAACCTTGTCCACCCATGGGGGAGAGCAGGAGCAGACGAGGGAGTTCATTTCCTTCGTTGTCGACGTGATTGCTAATGTGTTCGATGAGACCTTGCTCATTGAGGTCATTGTGCAAAGTTGAGCCAATCGAGATATCAATGCCGAGTAGCGTGAGGGATTTGTCCACATGCTTGCCCATGCGTTGCAATGTTCCACCACTGCCCCAAATTACCATCAAGTTCTCATCTTCTTCGATGAGCATATCGACGTGCTTCGCTAACCCCTCAAGGGTGTCTTCTTCTGATTCCCGCTCTACTTGTTCTTTTGCTCCTTGCATGTATCGCGGTGAAGACGGCGTCCATGCTTCACCGTACATTCGCACTCGCCATTCGCCTTGCTGGTAGACCTCTTCGTCGAGATCCATGACTTCGGTAATCGCACATTGAAGGTCGCCAAGACCGAACGAGAGCACCACTTCAGCAGCTGCTTTTGGGGTGGTCGCAAAGCAACCTGAGTGCATTTTGACCCCACCTGGAACTCCGACAAGTGGTGTCTTTTCTTCTTCAGTTTGTAGCGAATCAAGAGCGAGGACAATATCTCTCGTGGTCCCATCACCGCCAGCGTACAATATGGCGTCGACGTTTGCTTCAACCAGTTGCTTCACAAGGTGTGTTGTTTCCTCAGCAGTGGTTGATTGAGGGGTGTGGCCAACCGCTTCAAAATCGGAATCGTTCATCGACTTTGGCAGCCATACACTGCCCATACGCCCTTCCCATCCAACGAATTGAATGGTGAGATTGCTTCGATTAAGGCCGGTGTTGAGGATGTGGAGTAGGTGTTCAAGACATTCATTCATTCGAGGGCCTGAACGGTCGTTTGCTCCTGCTTCTCGTGCTTCTTTGGCTCGCCCATCACTTCCTTTGAACCCAAGACGGCCGCCGAGTCCAGCGTCAGGATTGACAACGATTCCGATTCGCACGCTACCCCCACATATTGCCCCCTCTTGAAATTCTGCTTTTTTTACAAAATGATGCGAAGCATTCAATTGTAGTACATCAATGTCATCTCATGTCACATGATGATGATGTGCCGAGTCTTGAAGACGTCATTGCAAAAAGTTTCAAGGAAATGAAAGAAGGAGGGGCAGAACCAGTACAGGAGAAAACAGAAGTGCCTGAACCTCAATCATCATCCGCCGGCTCCTATCAAGCACCAATCCACGCAACAGTCGAAAAGGCGTCGTTTTCAATACCTGCTCCAAGTGAGCGGCCCCTACCCACAATGAACGATACATCGCACGTAGTCGCCTCGACTTCCTCACAAATCGGTGATGATTTTGATGTGGCATGGGGCGAAGAAGAATGAAGCATTCTTTGCCGACGATACAGCGGGAAATTCATAGATAGGTGGCGACAGGAACGAACACGGAGGAAAGACCATGTCAACGGTTGAGGTGACTTTTGCTGACGGCACTGTCAACACATATGCGGCTGGAATTTCCTGTGCGGACGTCATCAAGGACCTTCACGGCAACAAACATTCCTGTATTGCTGTAAAACTCGATGGTCACGAAGTCGACCTTTCTCGAAGCATCAACACCAATGCATCAATCGAAGGAATAGAAGCCTCTTCAGATGAAGGTATGCACATTCTTCGACATTCAGCAGCTCACTTGCTCGCTCAAGCGGTCATGGAATTGTACCCAGGAGCCCTCCCGACCATCGGACCTGCGATTGACCGCGGCTTTTACTACGACTTTGCAATGGAACCAATTTCTGAAAATGACTTGAAGAAAATCGAGAAAAAAATGATTGAACTTGCTCGCAAAAACCTCGCAGTTGAACGCGTGGAGATGTCAGAGCAAGAACTCAAAGAACAGTTTGCATACAATCCTTACAAGATTGAAATTATTGAAGATAAACTCGAGGCGGGCGGTGGCTCAACCATGTATCGCCAAGGTGAATGGGGTGACTTGTGCCTTGGTCCACACGTTGTGTCGACCGCAAAATTGCAACACGTACGCCTTACTTCAGTTTCAAGTGCGTATTGGCGAGGCAATCAAGATAACGAACAACTGGTTCGAATCTATGGTCTTGTTGAGCCGAGTAAAGAAGCACTGCAAGCCACCTTGCATCAACTTGAGGAAGCAAAGAAACGGGACCATCGTAAATTGGGCAAGGATCTTCAACTCTTCCACATCGATGAAGAGGTTGGTCAAGGTCTGATTCTTTGGACACCTCGAGGCAGCATTGTCCGACAAGAATTGCAGGAATTCATACGCTTTCACTTGACACGTCAAGGGTACGCACAGGTCTTCACACCACACATTGGTAAACTTGATTTGTACCGTACATCGGGTCATTTCCCCTACTATCAGGAATCACAGTATCCTCCACTTGTTGAACGAGAATTGATGCGAAAACTATCCGACGATGGTTGCACATGTGGTGAATTATCGAACCTGATGAAAACGGGAGAAATCGATGGTTACATGCTCAAGCCAATGAATTGTCCGCACCACATCAAAATCTTTGCAAGCCAACCACGATCGTATCGAGACCTCCCGCTTCGTCTTGCAGAATTTGGTACAGTGTACCGATGGGAACAGTCAGGTGAAATCTCAGGCATGACTCGTGTTCGTGGCTTCACGCAAGACGATGCTCATCTATTTGTCACTGAAGACCAACTCGCAGAAGAGGTACTTGGCTGCATTGAACTTGTTCAAATCATCTTTGAGCACCTTGATATGAAGAATTACAGGGTGCGAGTGGGCCTTCGTGACCCCGACTCCGACAAGTATGTCGGTGAACGTGAAAAATGGGACAAAGCGGAACAAGCTTGTCGTAATGCGGCAGAACAGTTGGGTGTACCTTGGACAGAAGAGCCCGGAGAAGCTGCATTTTACGGACCAAAAATTGACTTTGTTGTCAAAGATGTCATCGGTCGAGAATGGCAATTAGGTACGGTACAGGTCGATTATAATCTACCCGAACGGTTTGATTTGAAGTACAAAGGTTCTGATGGAGAAATGCATCGCCCAGTGATGATTCACCGAGCTCCATTTGGTTCAATGGAGCGATTTTGCGGTGTTCTTATCGAACATTTTGCAGGGAAATTCCCGACATGGTTGACACCAACGCAGTGCCATATCATCACCATTTCAGAAAAACACAAAGCATATGCTCACGAAGTCGCTGATGCTCTCCGTAGCCGTCACATTCGGGTTGCTATTGATGATGGAGATGACACGATCGGCAAGAAAATCCGAACCCATAGGAAATTACAACCAGCGTATATGGTCATCCTAGGGGATGGTGAAATGGAATCGAGAACTGTGAGCCTGCGTGCAAGGAGTGGCGATCAAATCGCAGATCTTCCGCTTGAGGAATTTATTGAATCTATAGCGAGTGAAATCCAACATAAAATCCCTCAACCAAGTCTCGTTCCAGCAAATCAAGAATGAGGTCGAAGCATGAGTAGTCCAAGTTTGTCCATGGGATTGGATGCGAGCCTTGTCCTACCCCTTGTCTTATCTGGCCTCGCAGTCTACATTTTTTGGGTAGCTTTTGTTCCTCGACAATTGCGAGGTCTCCAAGTTGCTTTTCCAACAGGTGATAAAAAATATGAGGTTCACAGTGTGACGAAAAATACCGATGATGTGCGAAAATTATTGCGTTCCAAAACGATGCGTCTTGGAATTTTTTCATACCTTCTTGCCTTAACGGGTTGTCTTATTTTCCTGTTTGAGTATCTACAAGCACGACTAAATGGTACGATGTCATACAATGCATTGAACATCGCCCTCGCTCTTGTTGCCATCATGCTTCCCGCATCCCTTTCGAGTGGAACCTCTCTTGGTTCTCAAGTGATTCGACCAATTGGTACAACACGAGCAACATTACAAAGCAATACATTACTTCGAACTTTTTCACATATTGCACTATTCCTCGCATGGATTTTGCTCTCGTTCACCGTGTATGTTGTAATGAAATCATTAGGGTACACAGCGACAATTTCTTTCACAGTTTCAGTCTTCGTCGCTTTCAGCCCTGCAGTTCTTGCTTATGGACGAATTCTTGGTGCAGCGTGGCAGGCATTGTACCAATCGAGTGCAAAAATTGCAGAAGGAAAAGCATCACCATTCCATAACCATGTGCCGAACCTGCGTCAGCAACTCGTTGCCCAAGTCGTTCGGCTCAACCTCTTCGTCATGCCTTTCATTGCTGTGAACACGCTCATCTCTTTGTTGATTCTCATCGCTGCCCCAGACATGTTTACCCATTCAAATCGAGTTCTTGAACTTCCAGAGTACCGTTTGCAAAGCACATACATGGAAGAGGGGGGGCTCCTTGGCTTTGGTCTCATCGAATTGTTCTCATTTATTCCTGAACCAGGAATCCGAGTACCAATTGTGACCTTTCTTTTGCTCTTTTTGTTGCTCAACGTAGCGATTGTTGGGTTTCTCTTTGTGTATGAAGTGGCACGTATTCTTTTCCTCGATGTGCAGGATGTTTCCGGTAAAGGAGGGATGAAACTTGCGGATAGTCGTCTGCTTCGTGCAGAACCTTCACAACAAGCCAAGGTCCTCAATTTCTGTTTTACCGGATTTGCAGGGCAATCCATGCTCTTGCTCGCCTTGGCAATGGTCACATTTTGGGATTCAAGTTTCCTTCCACAGGGGTCAAGTTGCGGCTCTTGGGAAGATACAGTGTGCCATATCGTTGAGAAAGATTCTATGGAACAATTGACGTGGATGCTAGCGAGCGGTGGACAAATCGCCTTCCTCTTTGTTTGGATGATGTCACTTAGTCGACGAACCAGTCTAGAAGAAATTTCCTTCGATTCCGAAATGGAAGAAAGTCGAAGCAAACTTACCCGAATGAGTGATATCATCTACCTCAAGCAAACACCGATAGGTCAACTCATCGGCGAAGGAAAATGGGACCTCGCTCTCGAGCGATATAGCGACCAAATGTTCAGCCGTGAAAAAACAATTGAAGGCTTGGAGATGGTGCGGGAGCACCAATCAAAACTTTCGATGTTAACTGGCCTCGGGTTATGGGATCAAGCAGAAGAAGTTGCGATCAATTATCTTGCCCTGAAAGGCGGCAGGGAAGCTGATATCGCAAAATTATCGCTGGTTTCTGCAAGTTTAGCTCAGCGAGATGTGCGTGAAACGCTTTCGAGGCTACCGCTTCTTTCAGACGAAAACATCGAGTCGTTGCGATTTATTTGGTTCAGTAGCCTCCTGTCATCAAAGGACCGCCTCGACCCAACAAAATATGGCGTCCTCGCCATCGACCCAGTCACTCAACAAAACATCAAACTCATCAAACGAACCCTTGAAGGCGGGCAAATCAAACTTGATGAAAAACTCCCGAAGAACGATGTTGGAAAAGTCATGTTCCTCGGCGAGATTGGACGAATGCGTCTGAAGGGAAGAAGTGAGGAGGCCTTGACAGCACTGGAGAGAGTGTTGAGAACAGAACCTGATTGGGTACAAGGGCGTATCACGCAAAGTCTTCTCCATCTCGACGGGGGCCGAAAACTCTCTGCACAAAATATTGCAATGGACCTTTGGAAGCAATACCCTCGTCACCCTTGGGTGAGGGCAATGCAAAAGGTGTACGCTGACATCAACATCGGTACGATGCCTCCAAGCGAAGATACAGGCATGGAATGGGCCATCAACAAAGACGCAGATTGGCGTAGTCAATGGCGGCATCATCGAGCCTCAATACCCCCAATTATCGATTCAATTGGCCTGAAGAACCACTCCATTACAGCCAATGCTTGGATTTTATTTTCTCATCCAGATTTTACACCAAAGACATCGAAGAAAAAATATCTTCAGTATGTGCCAAATCAACTTCCAATCGGTTTGTTCCTTCACATGTCTGGAATTGTTGTCTCGGTTGCAGGTATGCCCATCGACCTAGGATATCCGCCTGTTCTCATGCAACAAAACATTCTATCCAAGGCGTCATTCAAACTCCAATAACATTAGATTCTTCTTCGAAGTTTTTCCATATATTCATCACATCGCCCTAATTGACTTAGGGAGCCCTCAATATCGCCATCTGATAGAGAACTACGGGCCTCAGAAACTGCGGCTTCACAGGCTCGACGCTGGTCATCATCGACACCAATCCCCGAAGCCTCGCATTGATTACGGAGGATGCGCCATTCTTCTTCAACAAACTTCACCAATTCACTGGTGTCATCGACTTGTTTCGAATTGGATTCGATATCCTTGAGCAAAGCACGATGCAAAGTTTCTGAGGTAGACCACATGTTTTTGTTCATTGCATCCTCGATTGCAGCAATGCGCTCTTCCCATTCGCTCTTGTTTGCGAAGGCCTCAATTTGTTTGATGAGGTTCTTTTTCTGTTTCATCGCACGTCGAGAGTAATCCATGGATTCACGCTCATTTTCGATGGTTCGAATGATGCCCTCCGCAAGGCCAACGGCTTGGCTTGCAAGCCCCTTATCGTGTGCTTCTTGTGCCTGTTCTAAGCGTTCTCGGAGTTCTTGTTCAAGACCGAGTCCATCTGCTTGTTCGAGTGTTTGCTTTGCCATTTCAATGGATTCGATTGCCCTCTCCATAGCATGCTCATCTGCAGAAAGTTGTTCTGGAATGACACTTGCAAACTCGTAAGCCTTCTTGGGTTGTTCAGCAAACAATTTTGTTTTTGCATCTTGAAGTAATTCCCGCAGGTGCTCCGTGCCACCACCCGTTGTGTTTTGCAACAATGCTTCTGCTTCAGAAATGACGGTTTCAGCCTTCTGCCACCATTCAATCAATTCAAGAGACCTCTTCTTTGAGGTACGGAACAACCCTTCAGCCTCGCGAAGAGATCCGAGCGATACCTCTCTTAATCCAGCTTCAAATGCCTTTCTTGGTTTCTTAGCCATTGGTGAAATTTTTTCAGCCTGTTCCAAATACTGCATCGCATCGTCTTGAATAATTTCAACATCAGCGGCAAGAGAAAGTGATCGTTTCATTTCCTCTTCAGCATCTGCGAGAAGTTTCATACCTAATTCTGGGTCGAGATGGCCTTCCTCTCCTGCGGTTGTGATGAGGCTGGAAGCCTGTGAAACCGCAGCCCCTTGAGATTTGAGAACGAGGATTTCAGTTTCAAGTTGATTTAATTTTGATTTGAATGTCTTCCGTAGTTCTTTATGCTCGTCACCTGTAAACCAAGCAATAATTGCATCGCCTATGGCAAATGCAATGGCGATGAGTGCAAGCAATGAAGGGTCCAAATCGAATGATATCGTCGTGCTTGTCATGAATATGACAAGTCCTGTTCCTGAGCCTATCGAAGCGACAATCGCACGATAGCGAAGAACATCGAGTGCTCCATTGAGAAGTTGATGTGAAATCCGATAACAATACACGGCGGGAATGAGGATGCATATAGATGCCACAATGTCATCTGTTTGGGCAGAGATATTCATCGTACCAACAACCGCGAGGACAGGAAATGCAAATGTTGTAGCAGAAGCAATTCGAGTTCTTGCCTTTGCATCATTGAGAACAGCATCTTGGAGAACCATGCCCCAAAGAATGAGCAGCACCGTTGACCCAAAGCCCGAAAGGATGCCGCCTTTCCCATCGAGCGTTGATTGCAACAACGGCCATAGAATCCAAATTGCACTGAACAGTAAGATAAGTGCAGAAAACAATGTGAGTTTCTCAATCCTTTGAACACGGGTGGCGTATTCTTGTTTGATTGCATCTTCGTACGAGCCCCAATCCATTTTCCCTGCCCCTACTTCAAGATACATCGAGCATACCGCATAACTCTTTGAGGTTTTTTCAACCATGTTCTCTTTGGCAAATGTTCAAAGGACTTATTGTCTCACTTGCGAAGTGAGGTATAACCATGCCTGGCTTAATCACGATGAATGACCTATCGAATGATGAGATTTTAGAAATTCTCGACACGGCAGAACGACTTCTCCCCGTTGCACGAGGGAATACATATTTGCCATTGCTGCAAGGAAAAATTTTGGGAAATTTGTTTTTTGAACCGAGCACAAGAACTCGAATGTCGTTTGAAACTGCAATGAAGCGACTTGGTGGCGATGTGGTGAATTTAGGTGATGTGAGCACCTCATCGGTGGTGAAGGGCGAAACATTGTTTGACACGATTCAAATGGTCGATGGATACACCGACATCATCGCTTTGCGTCACCCGCGACAGGGTGCTGCACAATATGCTCAAGATTCTGCTCAGTGCCCGGTCCTCAATGGTGGCGACGGAGCAGGCAATCACCCGACACAGACCATGCTTGACCTGTTCACCATCCGACAGGCCCACGGTACGCTTGAAAATTTGGATATCGTTCTGGCAGGAGATCTCCGATTTGGTCGAACAGTTCATTCCTTGAGCCACGCCCTCATTCGATTTGGTTGCAATTTAGTTCTTGCAAGTCCTTCGATTCTGCGAATGCCACGAGAGATTGTTGAAGATTTACAATCTCATGGTGCTACAATTGTTGAGACAGAGGACTTGATTGGAAGTCTCGACTCTGCGGATGTCGTCTACATGACTCGAATTCAAAAAGAGCGATTCAACGACGAAGATGAATACAAGAAAGTTGCGGGAGCGTACAAATTACACGCCGACCAGTTGTCAAATTGTCGTCCAAATATGATTGTCATGCACCCATTACCGAGGGTCGATGAAATTCATCCATCAGTTGACCACACTCGACATGCACGATATTTTGAACAAGCTTTCAATGGTGTTGTTGCACGAATGGCACTCCTTTGTCGATTGTTAAATGTCGATGTACCTTTACACATAGAAGGTGGTGAGTGAAATGAGCAATGAACAAAACATGAGAAGAGTAACGGCAATTCAAAACGGGACGGTTATTGACCACATCCCCGCAGGTAAAGCTCTTCGTGTGCTCGAAATGTTAAACGTGAATGATACAACTTCAGTGCCGGTTTCCATGGTCATGAATGTACCATCGAAGAAAATGGGTGCGAAAGACATCATTAAAGTAGAGGATAGAGAACTTACACAAGATGAACTCAACAGACTGGCCTTAGTTGCTCCAGATGCACATGTCGCTATCATTCGAGCATTCTCAGTTGCAGAAAAATTGACGATTGAACTCGACGATGAAATTACCAACGTCGTGCGTTGCACGTTCAGCAACTGTATCACCACCAACCCAAGAGAGCCTCTTCCTCATCGATTATTTGTGGCCCGTAGGGAGCCAATCGAATTGCGATGTCATTATTGTGGCAGACCACAAGAAGTGGAGAAACTCATTGAGAATCTTCTTTGAATTCGATACCGAGTAATGTTCTCATATCGCACGCTTTGCATTGATTTCCTGATGTGAGTTCGCCACATTGAACACAAGGGGCAGGGGGTGCGAGTTTTGTTGGGCTTCCTCCTAATGCAGTGATCTGGTCTCTCATCACTTTGATGTGATCTGCAGCACGCACGAGCCCGTGCCTTGTTCCAGCCACATCCTCTTCCATTCGAGCGACCAATTCTCGATGACGCCAGCGCAGCGCACCACGTGCATGTGGGCACTCTTCATGATGAATTGGTAAATTCCTGTGCAGAGCATAAAGGTGGATTTCTTGCTCTGGCACCCACCGGAGTGGAACGATTCTCGGAGCCATGCCATCGAGAGGTGTTGTGGTGTGTGGTGCGAGCCGAAGCGTTCGCTCAATGTCGCCATTTGTCAAATTCATGAGGACTGTTTGGGCCATATCGTCGAGGTTGTGGCCTAAAGCGACCACATCTGCACCAACTTTACTGGCGAGATAATTGATACCTTGTCGTCGAAAAACGCCACAATAAGCACAAGGCATTCGGGGTGCATCGTTGTCATTTTCAATAACCATTGGTAATTTTTTCACAACATCATCCATGTCCATAAATTGAAGTTCTCTGTAGGATACTGTTACAAATTCAACACCTAATTTTTTGCATAACTCTTCGGCACAAATCAATGAGGGGGGTCGGTATCCTTCGATACCTTCATCCACGGTTCCAGCAATAATCTTGACATCTCGGCGTTGCCCCAAAATGTCGACCAAACTATCGAGGAGGACAGCCGAATCCTTTCCTCCTGAGATGGCGACAAAGATTGTTGTCATGACACCTTTTTCGATTTCAAATTGTTGACGCAACTCGCGGCTAATCTTTTTCCGTACAGATTTCGCTAAATGCTTGTTGCAAAGCACGCGGCCCGAGTATTCTTGAAGAATGACCGCAGGGTGTTCACAAGAATCACATGAAGGGATGTCGAACATGCCCTCTGGTGCATTCATAGTGTGTCCACAGAAGAACTACCTATGAAATGAGCGGTTTGTTTACGGAGTTTTTAAATCTTATTTTTCAATTGCAGATTTAAATTTCAAATTGAAAAATTTAGTCTCAATTAATCACTGAGAAATCACAAAAAAAATCGATAATGAAAGTGCGACACAGGAGCGTGGTTTTCAAAAATAGATGTTGTATTTTTCAGTTGGAAATTACCATTACATGCTGAAATCGGCAAAAAATCCATCTTGAGCGCAAAACTTCTTGAATAGTACAGCGGTGTGGTGGCATTTGAGCAGTGATGTTGAACCATCTCCTTTCCTCGTTTTTACAAGTAAAGGGGGTTGAGCATGCTTCAATTCTCAACGGTTCAGGAGAACTCATCGCCGGCGTTGGAAAAGAAGGTTTTATTCCCGATGTTCATGCTATCATTCACCACATATCCTTACAATTGCAAATTGCTCAAGCACTTGATGGACAAGATGTGAAAGAAATTTGGTATGAGGCCGAAAAAGGACAGTTTATCGAAATTCTGTCCTTCGATAGAATCATCGTCATACAAGGCAAAAAGCAGAATTTGCAACTCTGGCGAAATCATGTACAGACACACCGCAAGGGATTGCAAACCATAGAAGGAGTAGCGTGAAAACCATGTTTGAATTACCGCCTGGAAAAATAATACAAGAACACATCGAGGTGACCGATGGTGCAATTCAACCATTCGATTTCGGCGTCATCACAACATGGGTCGGTCGAAGAAAGACCCCCAGTGGACATCGACTCGTCCGAGCGGGAAGGGTGGTCGGTTACATCGCAGAAGATGTCGATACAAAGCAAATTCTTGGAGGAACAAAAGCAAAAAAAGCACTTGAGGCCATTGAATCTGAGAATAAAACACGACACACCTCCGATGAATATTCTCAAAGGGGTCTAGGACAAGTTGCCGAACTATTCCCAGAGGCTTTCGAACATCAAGCCGATCGACAAGGTTTGCTTCCTCAGGTTTCTGGAACAGGACATCTTCTTTCAAAGAATGCATCAGCGATTCTATCGTCGTTGGATTCGATGCCTTCGGTTCGTGGTGCAGTTGTTGCAGAAAATGGTGTAGTTATCGATGCAACTGGTGAATTGCCAGATTCTGCGGACAATGTGGCCATTCTGCTTGCAAACATGCTTGCTGACCAAAATAAATCGCTACAATCAGGTTTCATTGCACCTGCATACGTGTCACTTCGAGGCGAGCACGATGCCCTTATGATTGTTGAAAATGGCCAATTACTTCTTGGCGTTTGGACAGAGGCAACCGCCGATCACGCATCTATTCTCAGTCGAACAAACGCAAGCCTTGAAGGGGATGTGACCGGTATAATGTTTTCAAAAGAGGTACCCGAAGGCTTCGTCATTCGTGAGGGCAAGGGTGGAACTGATGCCATCATTTCCATGCTAACATCGGCTGTCGAAGAACAGGTTACAGGCCACATCACCGCAGGAGTTTCGTCGAAATCCATTTCATTACTTCTTTCAAAAGGTTTGCCAGTAGGGATGTTCAATGCAGACGGAGGGGAATTTTCTGACGTTCTGATGGATTTTACAGATGCTAAAAAGATCATGAAACTTCACAGACTTCCTGCAGGTACTTTGTTATCTGAAAATAGCGGCAATGTTGACCAATTTTCCTTGGATGCTCTCTTTACCGTATTACCAACTATTCGGACAACATCTGAGGCACGACAAGAAACACTGACAACCAAACTCAAAACCTTGTTTGGTTTTGAACACTCTTTAGCAAATTTACGAAAAAGCAGAAAAGAAATCGAAATTGAAGGGCCCAAAATCGAATCGCCAACGAAGAGCGAAATGATTGGCGAGGAAAAAATCGCCGCTGTTGATCTTGGCCTGCAAAGGAGACTTGAGCAATCCGAGGCGAAAGTTAGTGAATTAATGCATGATAAATCACAATTGGAAGCACAATTGTCATCGAGTAGAAAACAAAAAGAGGCCGCTGAAATTCGAGCACGCCAATTAGAAGAATCAAAACTTAACCATCAAAGTTCAAGAGAATCAGCCAATGAAGACCTCAATGGAATGCAATTGAGATTGTCAACTGCAC
>Ga0255776_10004836_pt1 | contig 14127 bp, 12 predicted proteins | sample 071ome_19_FD_179974 | JGI IMG/M metagenome (GOLD analysis project Ga0255776, IMG submission 179974) | Coastal salt marsh microbial communities from the Groves Creek Marsh, Skidaway Island, Georgia - 071413AT metaG (version 2) | ecosystem: Environmental > Aquatic > Marine > Intertidal zone >... | reverse complement strand
ACAACACCTATCCTCGTATTGTGGGAGAGACTGGAGGAAAAGATTTCATTGTTGCGCACCCTTCATCAGACCCAAAAGAGGTTGCTACAGGTATTGTACGCGGGGCCTTTGAATTCCAAGGTCAAAAATGTAGCGCCGCTTCGCGGGTATATCTTCCGGAGTCTATCGCTCAAAAAGTGCTCGAATTCGTGAAAGAAGATTTAAAGCACATCGGCAAACCGGGTTCTCCTGAAGACATGAGTCGGTTTGTAACCGCTGTCATTCACGAAGGCGCTTTTGACAAACTGGCTGCAGTCATCGAGCGCGTAAAAGAGGATCAAGATGCGGACATTTTTGCAGGTGGCGAATACGACAAATCTGAGGGATATTTTATTTCACCTACAGTAGTGGTGACAACCAACCCTAAGTACTACACCATGGAAACCGAACTCTTCGGCCCCATTGTTACGGTGTATATCTATCCGGATAGCGAATGGGAGCAAACGCTACAGCTCGTCGATCAAACCTCAATGTATGCTCTTACTGGAGCAGTCTTCTCAAAAGACCGATATGCCGTTAGCCAAGCTTTAGAGGCATTGAAAAATGCGGCTGGTAATTTTTATATCAATGATAAGCCTACTGGTGCTGTGGTTGGTCAACAACCCTTTGGAGGTGCTAGAGCATCGGGGACCAATGACAAAGCAGGGTCAGCCATGAACCTCATGCGCTGGGTATCGCCGCGTTTAATCAAAGAGACCTTTGTAAGCCCAAAGGATTACCGCTATCCGTTTTTAGGATAAAACGGTAAATACACCAATTTTTTAGTTTCAAAAAAAGGTGTTGGTATGCGCTCATAAAGATCGTATATCAGCACCTTTTCTTTGAACGGGGCTAATTCTTCAGTAAGGTCACCGCCTTTGAGATACCATATACCGTTGTCGACCTTATTCTTATTTTCTTTTGCAATACTGTGTTGCACCCAATGCACAAAGGTGGGCATCGCAGCAACCGCTCGGCTTACTACAAAATCAAAAGTCTCTGGAACATTTTCAATTCGATCGTGAATAGCAGTCACGTTTTGCAATCCTAAACCTTCTACCACTTCATTCACCACCTTCAGCTTTTTACCGATCGAATCGACTAGCGTAAACTGCACTTCTGGAAATAAGATAGCCAAAGGTATTCCCGGAAAACCTCCGCCTGTACCAACATCAACAATCTTCGAACCTTTGGCAAAGGAGGTAAATAAGGCAATACTCATCGAATGCAACACATGGCGTTCGTAGAGCTCTTCGACGTCTTTGCGAGAGACCACGTTAATCTTCTCATTCCAGTCTTGATACAGCCCTGCCAATTGCTCAATCTGACGTTGTTGCAAATCTGACAAATTTGGAAAATAAGAGTAGATCTCAATGGGTTTCATAGGCGCCGAAAACACAAAATTATCATTAACATTGCACTTCGTAAGCGCAAACTGAAAAAATCATGTCTTCACACGTTTCTTCTCGCATTCAAAACATGGAAACCTCGGCCACCCTTGCTATGGCAGCAAAGGCTAGAGAATTAAAATCTCAAGGTCTCGACATTATCGGTCTGAGTCTGGGAGAACCCGATTTTAATATTCCTGATTTTATAAAAGAAGCAGCGAAAAAAGCCATTGACGAAAACTACAGCAGTTACACCGCCGTAGATGGGTATCAAGAGCTCAAAGAAGCCATCGTTCACAAGTTTAAGCGCGATAACGGGTTGAACTATTCACCTCAGCAAATTGTAGTTTCTACAGGTGCAAAGCAATCTCTCTATAATGTAGCCATGGCAGTGCTCAATCCTGGAGACGAAGTGATCCTTCCTGCTCCTTATTGGGTTTCATACAGCGACATTGTAAAATTGGCTGAAGGGGTTCCTGTTGAAGTGCGCACGAGTATTGATGCAGACTTCAAGATTACGGCAGATCAATTGAGGCAAGCCTTAACCCCAAAAACCAAAATGATCTGGTTCAGTTCACCCTGCAATCCGAGCGGATCATTCTATCACAAAAGCGAGCTCGAAGCCATCGCTGAAGTTTTAAAGGATCGTCCTGAGATTATCGTAGTCTCTGACGAAATCTATGAGCACATAAACTTTTCGAGTACAGGACATTGCAGTATTGCTTCAATTGATGGTATGTACGACCGAACTGTTACCGTGAATGGCGTTTCTAAAGCCTTCGCTATGACGGGGTGGCGTATTGGTTATATCGGAGGTCCAGAATGGCTAGCTAAAGCCTGTACAAAGCTGCAAGGGCAAGTTACAAGCGGGGCAAATGCGATCGCGCAGCGCGCCGTGATTGAAGCCTTAATGGCACCGGTCAGCAGCATTCAATATATGGTAGACGCCTTCAAAAAGCGCAGAGATCTCGTATTAGATCTGCTCAATAAAATTGAAGGCTTTAAAGTGAACGTACCCGAAGGTGCTTTTTATGTGTTTCCGGATATCTCCTATTATTTCGGTAAGACGTTAAAGGGACAGCTTATCAACAATGCTTCTGATTTTGCACTCTTTCTATTAGAACACGCTCAAGTTGCAACGGTTACAGGTGCGGCATTCGGAGATGAGAATTGTATTCGTATCTCTTATGCGGCTTCAGAGGAAACGTTAACCGAAGCAATACGCAGAATCGCTGAGGCTTTAGCCTGATCCAACCCCTTTTTAAATTCGGATCGTATCTTTGTATCACCTATGAAAGTAGTTCCATACAAAGATTCAGAAAAGTCGAAGAAAGCACAGGTATCAGAGATGTTCGACGGCATCTCAAAAGAGTACGACCGTATGAATCGTCTCATCACCTTTGGAGTAGACCTCAAATGGAGAAAGCGATTAATTAATGCGGTTCTCGCACTGAAACCTCAACGTATTTTAGACGTGGCAACCGGAACTGGCGATTTGGCCATAGCGCTTGCGCAGCAAAGTGATGCTCAGGTCACAGGGCTTGACCTCTCTTCAGGAATGCTCAATGTCGGAAAGAATAAAGTAAAGCATCATGGGTTACAAGATCGCGTAGATATGGTCTTAGGCGACAGCGAGTCCTTACCCTTCGAAACGAATGCTTTTGACGCCGTGACAGTCGCCTTTGGTGTGCGTAATTTTGAAAGTCTTAGTAAAGGAATTCAAGAAATACATAGGGTTTTAAAACCCGGTGGAACCTTAGCGGTGTTAGAAACCTCAAAACCAACGAACCCCATTTTCAAATTTGGATACTGGTTGCATACAGGTATTTTAATGCCATTGATAAGCAAGGTATTGGCTTCAGATCCAAAGGCTTACACCTATCTTGTCGATTCAGCTTCTAGCTTTCCCTACAATCAAGCCTTTACCTCTATCTTGCTTGAGACCGGATTTTCTAAAGCCTCTTTTCACAAACAAACATTGGGTGCGGCCTGTATCTACTATGCTAAGAAATAAATCTCTCCTACTGGTTTCACTTGTCCTCCTTCTGACATGCACATTGAACGCACAGAAGAAATTCAGACCCTCTTTAAACCTCAGTGGTGCGGACGAAGAAACCTGGAATTTTGGAGTACTTTTTGGAAACTATCCCAATTCTAGTGCCGATTTTCTAGAAAATTATACCGTACGATTCTCTCTTGAACGCACCCTTATTCCCCGCTTTGATCTTAGGCTAGAGCCCGGAGTGATACTCAAAAAGCAAGACGAATCGGATCCTTCTAATCCGAAAACTGAAATTCAACTTCCCGTTTTATTTAAGTATAGCGCAAGCCGCATAGGAAATATTAACCCGTTTATGATCGCGGGATATCAAATGGGGTATTTTTTTGAAAACAGCGGGGCAAGCCTGGCACATTACATTGAAACAGGCTTTGGATTCGACTTTTACCTCAAGAAAAGTAAAGCTGCCTTGCACCTGAGGGTACAACACGATATTTCAGGATTACCAGATAAAAGTAGCAGCCTTTTTATTGGACTTAGCGTTGAAACCCGAGACGGCTGGAAATTGTATAGGCAATAATCGCTCCCGAAACAGCTGCATTTAAGCTCTCTACTTGGGCGTCACCTGCACTCGGAATCGTGATAAAATGATCCACACGCTGCTTAACGGCTTCAGAGAGGCCATGGCCTTCATTCCCTAAAACCAGTATACCCTTGGTGTCGAAAGTCATTTCAGGTAATGAAGCGCCCTCCAAATCTGCCCCATAAATAGGAAGTTGCAAACGATCCAAAGCTATTGGCAGCTCTTCGTACAAACAAGAAACTCGTGTATACGAGCCCATGCTCGCTTGAACTGTTTTAGGATTGAAACAGTCGACCGTATTAGGGGAGCAGAGTAGGTGTCTAAAACCAAACCAATCAAGCGTACGCATTAACGTGCCTAGGTTACCGGGGTCCTGAATCTCGTCTAAAGCGACGATCCATTGATCGTTGGGTAACGCTTTTTGAGCTGGCTTTTTAAATACTATAAGTACCTCAGAGGGCGTTGAAAAATGGGTGCATTTTTTCATTATCTCGTTTGAGACGAGTCGTACTTGAAGGTCAAAACGCTTCTCAATAGAACTCACAATTTCTTTGGAAGTGGAAACGCATAGAAAAGGCTCCAATTGTGCCTTTAAACCCTCAGTGACCGATTTCATTCCCTCAACACAGAACATTCCCAATTCGTCTCGGGTTCTTTTCTGCTTTAACTGTTGTATTTGCCTGACTTCTGAGCGACTGAGCATTATTTTTTCAATTAATTTAGCCCCATGCATGAAAGGCCCTTTTCCTCTCTCTATGGATTTCTAAAGGTAGTTTTAATTATTTCTTTAACAGGGGTCGTTTCTTGCAGCTCGGTTCGCAAACTTCCTGAAGGGGCGGCTCTTCTCACAAAAAATGAGATTCAACTTTCTGAAGGCATTAGGCTCGATCTTGACCTTGAAGATGTCCTAAGGCAAAAAGAAAATAAAAAGATATTAGGCATCCCTTTAAAGCTTTGGATTTTTAATGCCTCTGGAAGCAAAAATTCGGCTATTGGCCGATGGTTTCGATCAAAAGGAGAGCCTCCTGTAATTTTAGATTCTATTGAAACTGCACTCAGTGTTGCACGGCTAAACAGAGCCCTTAGAAAACAAGGGTATTTTAATGTGTACACAAGCTTCGATCTCGACTATTCTCCAAATTTGAAAAAGGCAAAACAACGCTTTTTTGTTTCAGCGGGCGATCCATTCACCATTGACAGCATTGGTTACAAGCTTCCTAACCAAAACCTGTTAGACAGCCTGAGCGCGTATAAGAAGGATCGTCTTATACATCCCCAAGACCCACTTAACATTGATACGCTTGAAAAAGAAAGGCAACGAATCCTTTCTTTACTTAGAGATCGTGGAGCTTTCGGACTCCAGAAGAGCGATATCTACTTTGAAATAGATGGAGACACTACCCAAACAAACCGTTCAAAAACCGTAAAGGTCACAACGGTGATTGATTCTACTGCAGCTATCCAAACCCACCGACTTGGAAAAATTAACGTGCTGTTTGATCAACTCAACACCACTGTGTCTACCCCTACAGACACCGTAAATGGGATTGTGATGTATCCTACCAATGAAAGCATCGATCTAGACGTTCTTGAAGAAAGGATCGCCTTTAAACCTGGGATTCTTTACAGAGATTCTTTAAGAACAACGACCCTAAATCGAATTGGACAGTTGAATTACTTCAGTTATCCATCGATCAACTATAACGTTCAAGACGACTCTATCGTCAATATCAACCTCTACCTGAGATCACGCAAGCGGTACTCGCTTACAGCTGATTTTGACCTTACCCACTCTGCGATACAGCAAATCGGTACGTCGTTACGCTCTTCTGTGCTTGCGAGAAACGTCTTCGGTTCTTTTGAAAACCTCAGTCTTTCGCTGAGCGGAACCATCGGAAACTCAATCATTCCTGGCGCCAATATCACATCAGAACTGGGGATTGATCTTAACCTTAGCTTTCCGAGATGGTGGTATGGTTTTTCACTAGACCGCCTTATTGCTATGGAGAAAAATCCGATCAGCACCCTTCAAATCGGAACAGTATTTCAACAAAATTTGGGCCTAGACCGACAAACCATCAACGCCATTTATCGCTTCAGCTTTACCAACAAGTCGAGCCAACATACTGTCGAATTCCCTAAAATCTCTTATGTAAACAACCTCAATCCCGATAATTTCTTCTCGATTTACCGGAACACCTTTGAAACGCTCGACGAACTTTCTACACCCCTTAAAAGTGATTCTCGGTATGCCGACTTGTTTGAGTCTACAGGAGTGGACGGAAGTACGCAACTTCAAATCCCCGACGGAACAGCCGCATTCATCTCAGGCGTTCAAGATGAGAGTATCCCTCTTAATGAAACTGACGCCTTACTAGTGAGCCGCATTGAGGAGCGTAGAGCGCGGCTTACCGAAAACAACTTAATTCTCTCCTCTAGCTACGCATTGTTGAATGAAAATACCACCAATCGAAACGCATCAGCGTACCGCCAATACTACGCAAAATTTGAGCTCGCAGGATTCTTATTCGATGCGCTCGAACCTTTTAGCACACCCGGAGAACTCTTTGATGTGGCCTATGCCCATTACCTTAAAACAGAGCTTCAATTTATCAAACACTGGCCTTTAGGAACACGTTCAAGTGCCGCCTTTCGCGCTTATGGTGGATTCGCACTTCCGCTTGGACGCTCAAGTTCGGTACCTTTTGTAAGAAGCTTCTTCGCCGGAGGAACTAATGACATTAGAGGCTGGAACGCCTATACCCTTGGTCCGGGTACGACCAATCAACTCAATGAGTTCAACGATGCCAATCTAAAACTAACCCTTAGTGCAGAACTCAGATTTCCGCTTTCAAGAAGTCTTTACGGTGCGGTCTTCACAGATGCAGGAAACATATGGAACGCTCTCGACGGAACAGAAAACGAGGCTGCTATCTTTCACGGATGGCGGTCTCTTAAAGACAGTGCCATTGCCTCGGGGTTCGGATTGCGCTATGATTTCGATTATTTCATTTTTAGGTTAGACCTCGCGTACAAGCTGCTAAATCCGGCCCTTCAAGGAGATGAAAGATGGATTTTTAACCGCTCAAATAATAGCCCCTTATTCAACATCGGAATCAACTATCCTTTTTAAAAGCATTTAGTACATTTGCCCTCTAACATCAATAAAAAAAACGAACAAAATGGCTTCACATTCTATTGTACCAGGCGTAGCGACCGGAGACGCAGTTCAGGCGATCTTTGCCTTGGCAAAACAAAAATCATTTGCCCTTCCGGCGGTCAACGTTACGGGTTCTAACACTATTAATTCTGTCCTAGAAACCGCTGCAAATCTGAACGCCCCAGTCATCATTCAATTTTCAAACGGTGGTGCCCAATTCAATGCTGGAAAAGGACTTTCAAACGACGGTCAAAAGGCCGCAATCGCAGGATCAATAGCAGGTGCTAAACACGTTCACCAACTCGCTGAAGCCTATGGTGCTACAGTTATCCTTCATACCGATCACTGTGCAAAGAACCTTCTACCCTGGATCGATGGGTTGTTAGATGCGAGCGAAGAACATTTTAAAGCCCATGGCAAGCCGCTTTTCTCATCACACATGATTGACCTGTCAGAAGAGCCTCTTGAAGAAAACATTCAGCTTTGTAAAAAGTACCTAGAGCGCATGGCGCCAATGGGAATGACTCTAGAGATCGAGCTCGGTGTCACCGGTGGTGAAGAAGACGGCGTAGACAATACCGATATTGATTCTTCAAAACTGTACACTCAGCCCGAAGAGGTAGCCTATGCCTACGAAGAACTGTCGTCAGTAAGTCACAGATTCACCGTTGCCGCTGCATTCGGAAACGTTCACGGGGTATACAAGCCCGGAAACGTGAAATTAACGCCGGTTATCCTAAAAAATTCTCAGTCTTACATTATTGAGAAGTTCGGTATAGACCGTCCGAATCCGATTGACTTTGTCTTCCACGGAGGATCAGGTTCTAGCCTAGAAGAAATCAGAGAATCTATCGGATACGGCGTAGTTAAGATGAACATCGATACCGATCTTCAATACGCTTTTACTGAAGGAATCAGAGATTATATGTCTGACAAAAAAGACTATCTCGCGGCTCAAATTGGTAACCCTGAGGGAGATGATGTTCCGAACAAGAAACACTACGACCCACGCGTTTGGTTACGCAAAGGAGAACAAACCTTCTCTGCGCGATTAAAACAGGCTTTTGAGGACCTTAATAACGTTAACACACTTTAAAACTTCTATATGTCATCTTTGTGGTTTAAGAGAAAAGAGAAAGGAATTCAGACCGCCACCGAGGAAAAAAAAGACACCCCGGTTGGCCTGTGGTACAAATCGCCCACAGGAAAAATTGTGGAGTCTGAAGAGCTGGCGAAAAACGCCTATGTATCTCCTGAAGATGATTACCACGTACGTATAGGAAGCAAAGAGTACTTCGAATTACTCTTCGACGACAACACTTTTACAGAATTTAACGCTGATCTTTCCTCTAAAGATCCACTGCGCTTTGAAGACACGAAAAAGTACAAAGACCGCCTTGTCGACGCGAAAAAGAAGACGAACCTTAAGGACGCCGTGCGCACTGCTTACGGAATGTCAATGGGTAGAGAATTAGTGGTCGCCTGTATGGACTTTTCATTCATCGGGGGTTCTATGGGTAGTGTTGTAGGAGAAAAAATTGCACGCGCTATAGATGTTGCGAAAAAGCGTAAATCTCCCTTACTCATTATCTCTAAGTCAGGAGGTGCACGAATGATGGAGGCCGCCTTATCGCTCATGCAAATGGCAAAAACAGCCGCGAAACTCGCTCAGCTTGCCGAGGCAAAGATTCCCTATATCTCACTATGTACCGATCCGACTACTGGCGGAACAACGGCATCCTATGCGATGCTCGGAGATATCAATATTGCCGAACCAGGAGCACTTATTGGATTCGCGGGTCCACGTGTTGTCAAAGACACCACAGGAAAAGAATTGCCAGAAGACTTTCAAACTTCTGAATTTTTGCAAGAACACGGATTTCTAGACTTTATTTCGCACCGAAATGAGCTGAAGAAAAAGGTCAATCTCTACATCGATTTGATTCTAAATCTTCCGCTTCGAGAAGAAAAACAGAAGGAAGATCTAGAATAACCGAGAATAAAATGTATCTTTGCGCCCTCATTGAACGTCAGTGAGATACATAAAAATCATTAACACAATATTGGAATGTATTTAAGCAAAGAAAAGAAGGCTGAAATCTTCAAACAGTACGGTGGAGCCGAAAAGAACACAGGTTCTACAGAAGGGCAAATTGCTCTTTTCACCTACCGCATCAATTATCTAACCGAACACTTAAAGAAAAATCACAAGGATTTTAACACAGAGCGTTCATTAGTTAAACTAGTAGGTAAACGCAGAAGTTTACTCGATTACCTCAAGAATAACGATATTGAAAAATACCGTTCTTTAATCAAAGAATTAGGTATTCGTAAATAAGAATAAGGCACCGCTTCTAGCGGTGCTTTTATTTAAAGCCCAACCGCTTTTTTTTAAGTTTTTCATTGGTCACGCTTCTTAGCAACAACACAACAACACAAGCCATTCAGGCCAAAGACCAAATGTTTAACTTGAGGCAAATGCCTCTAAATTAAGGGGAGTATCCCCAACACTTATGATTCCTAAAATCTACCAAGAGGTCATTGACCTCGGTGACGGTCGCACTATTTCGATCGAAACCGGAAAACTCGCCAAACAGGCCCACGGTTCTGTTGTCGTGCGTTCAGGAAACTGTATGCTTTTGTGTACAGTAGTTTCTAACTATCAAGCCGCAGATGTTGACTTTTTACCACTAACAGTGGATTACCGCGAAAAATTCGCGGCAGCAGGTCGCTATCCTGGCGGATTTTTTAAGCGTGAAGCGCGCCCAAGCGATGGTGAAGTACTTACCATGCGTATTGTAGACCGCGTATTACGCCCATTATTCCCAAAAGACTATCACTCTGAAACTCAGGTGATGCTTCAGGTCATGTCACTTGACGACAGCATAACTCCAGATGCACTTGTGGGATTGGCAGCCTCTACGGCACTTCAACTTTCAGACATTCCATTCGAAACCCCAATTTCTGAGGTTCGCGTTGGACGTATTAACGGTGAATTCGTCTTGAATCCATCACTAGAGCAACTGAAAGAATCTGATATCGATATGATCATTGGAGCCTCAGCCGATTCTGTGATGATGGTTGAAGGTGAGATGAAAGAAATCAGCGAAGAAGAGATGGTTGAAGCCATCAAATTCGCTCATGAGGCGATTAAGACGCAATGCGAGTCTCAGTTGAAACTCGTTGCTCAAGTGGGTAAAAAAGAAGTACGTGAATTTGACGCAGCGGCAGAAGACGAAGCTTTAGAGGCACGTGTTAGAGCACTTGCTTACGATAAAGTCTATGAAGTAGCAAAAAAAGGTTCTTCTAAAAAAGAAAGAAGCCAGGCTTTTTCTGAAATTAAAGAAAGTGTCAAAGCGGACTTCACTGAAGAAGAGCACGAAACCTATGGCGGTCTTATCTCAAAGTATTTCTACAAGATCGAGAAAGAAGCCGTTAGAAACCTTACTCTTGATGAAGGTCTTCGATTAGACGGAAGAAAAACGGATGAGATTCGTCCGATTTGGTGTGAAGTAGACTACTTGCCTTCTACACACGGATCAGGAATCTTTACTAGAGGAGAAACTCAAGTACTTTCAACGGTAACCTTGGGAACCTCACGTGATGCGAACATCATCGACATGCCCTCTTTAGAAGGGGAAGAGAAATTCTACCTACACTATAACTTCCCTCCTTTCTCTACAGGAGAAGCGCGCCCTATCCGCGGAACTTCAAGAAGAGAAATCGGACACGGAAACCTCGCACAGCGCGCCTTGAAAAATATGATCCCTGAATCTTGCCCTTACACCGTTCGCGTAGTGTCAGAGGTTCTTGAATCAAACGGATCTTCATCAATGGCCACTGTTTGTTCAGGAACGCTTGCGCTTATGGATGCGGGTATTCAGATTGAAAAGCCTGTTTCAGGTATTGCCATGGGATTGATCACTGATGTTGAATCAGGCAAGTACGCTGTACTTTCTGATATTCTCGGAGACGAAGACCACCTTGGTGATATGGACTTTAAGGTGACCGGTACTGCAGATGGTATTACGGCCTGTCAAATGGACATCAAGGTGAAGGGACTTTCTTATGAGATCCTTACCAAAGCTCTCTATCAAGCAAAAGAAGGAAGACTTCACATTCTAGGAAAACTAATAGAGACCTTAGATACACCGCGTCAAGAGGTGAAGGCTCATGCTCCTAAAATTGTGACCACACGTATTCCTGGTGATTTAATCGGTGCCTTTATCGGAAGTGGTGGTAAAAACATCCAAGAGCTTCAAAAAACTACGGAGTGTACCATTGTGATCAACGAAACCGAAGAAGGTGAAGGACTCGTAGAAATTCTCGGTACAAGCCAAGAAGGTATTGACGCTGTAATCGCTTCTATTGAATCGCTTATGTTCAAACCTGAAGTCGGAAACACTTATACGGTCAAAGTAATCAAGATGCTAGACTTCGGGGCTGTAGTAGAATACGTAGAGGCTCCTGGTAACGAAATCTTGTTACACGTGTCAGAACTCGCTTGGGAACGCACAGAAAACGTTTCAGACGTGATCAATATGGGAGATGAATTTGAGGTGAAATACTTCGGGTTTGATCCACGAACCAAGAAAGAGAAGGTGTCACGAAGAGCACTGCTTCCAAAACCTGAGGGCTATCAAGAGCGTCCACCGCGCCAAGATCGCGATCAGCGAGGAAGAAGAAACGACCGTGACAACCGTCGTGACTCAAGAGGACCTAGAGACGCTAAAAGAGACGAGGGTAGCAACGAATAAGCCGCCCAACCTCCTTGTCTATAAAAAGCCACTCTCGCTCGAGAGTGGCTTTTTTTGTTTGAACTGTAACCTTTTTGCTATTTGAGCGTATAACAAGGCGTACCTAAAATTTTTACGTGCAATGAGACAGCTTAAGATTACCAAACAGGTTACAAATAGAGAAACCGCTTCTTTAGATAAATACCTACAAGAAATTGGAAAGGTAGACCTGATTACTGCAGAAGAAGAGGTAGAACTCGCTCAAAAAATAAAAGCCGGAGACCAACGTGCGTTAGAGAAGCTCACAAAAGCGAATCTTCGTTTTGTGGTTTCTGTAGCAAAACAATATCAAAACCAAGGGTTAACGCTACCTGATCTTATCAATGAAGGAAACCTTGGACTTATTAAAGCAGCGCAACGTTTCGATGAAACCCGCGGATTTAAGTTTATTTCTTATGCCGTTTGGTGGATCCGTCAATCGATTCTTCAAGCTCTTGCAGAGCAGTCGCGTATCGTGCGTCTTCCACTTAACAAGATTGGATCGATCAATAAAATCAATAAGACTTTTGCTCACCTAGAACAAGCCCATGAGCGCATGCCTTCAGCTGAAGAAATTGCTCAAGAGCTTGATATGACCGTTGAAGATGTAAAGCAATCGCTTAAAAACTCTGGCCGTCACGTTTCGATGGATGCCCCTCTTATTGACGGAGAAGACTCGAACCTTTACGACGTTTTACGTTCTGGAGAGTCTCCAAACCCGGACAAAGAACTCTTACACGAATCATTGCGTACAGAGATCGAACGTGCCCTAGAGACGCTAACACCTAGAGAGGCCGATGTTGTGCGACTCTATTTTGGACTTGCGGGTCAGCATTCAATGACATTAGAAGAAATTGGAGAAACATTTGATCTTACCAGAGAGCGCGTACGCCAGATCAAAGAGAAGGCCATTAGACGCCTAAAACACACTTCAAGAAGTAAAATTCTAAAGACATATTTAGGATAATATTTGTACCTTTCGTGAACTTACAGTTTTCGTGGCTGTTCGTTTTTTGATTGATGATTATGGAAACGCCGGCAGCTTGCCGGCGTTTCTATTTATAGCCCCTAAAATCGTTAACTTTGCCCCATGTCAATCGAAATCGCACCTTCGCTTTTAGCCGCCAATTTTGGGGCCTTAAACCAAGAAATTGAAACCTTGAATAAAAGCAAGGCTACCCTTCTTCACCTAGACGTTATGGATGGCAGCTTTGTTCCCAATATTTCTTTCGGACCCGTTGTCATTGAAGCCGTTGCAAAGAGCTGCAATCTCGATCTTGACATTCACTTGATGATAGAAGATCCTGACCGCTATACCGCCGATTATGCCGCCTTCAAACCAAAGTACATCAGCGTGCATGAAGAGGCCTGTAGACATCTCGATCGCAGTATAGATTACATCAAATCATTTGGTATTAGCGCTGGAGTTGCGATCAATCCGCACACCCCCGTCAGCAAACTATTTACCGTCCTACACAAAATCGATTTAGTGTGTATCATGAGTGTCAATCCAGGATTCGGCGGACAAAAATTCATCCCCTACACCCTGAAAAAAATCGAAGCCTTACGTGCTGAGATCGAGGCGCAAGGGCTGCATACCAAAATCGAGGTGGACGGAGGAGTCACTGAAGACAATGCGGCATCTGTAAAAGAAGCAGGTGCGGATATTTTGGTGGCCGGAAGCTCTGTATTCAAAGCCGAGAACCCCTTAAAAGCCATAGAAAATCTTCATGGGGCATGAGACTTCTCATTACGACGTCATTATAGTAGGCGGAGGACCTATCGGAATCGCCTGCGCTCTAGAATGTAAAGAACTTGAGTTAAGTTATTTGGTACTTGAAAAGGGCACATTGGTCAATTCGCTCTACCATTATCCGAAGGGGATGCAATTCTTTTCATCCTCAGACAACCTCTCGCTCAAAAGCACCCCATTTATAAGCAAAGAGCCTAAACCCTTTAGAGACGAGGCACTCGCCTATTACCGTACCATTGCTCAGAGCGAACAACTCAATATCAAGCTATTTGAGCGCGTAGAAGACGTTTCAAAAGATCAAGAAATATTCTCTGTTACGACCTCCAAAGGCCACTACCAATCACGTGCAGTGATTATCGCGACAGGATTTTTTGACATCCCAAACAAACTAAATATTCCAGGTGAAGACCTAGAAAAGGTAACTCACTACTTCAACGATCCGCACTATTAC